>Ga0209208_10000086_pt1 | contig 89354 bp, 64 predicted proteins | sample S1TSphfallax_3_FD_187694 | JGI IMG/M metagenome (GOLD analysis project Ga0209208, IMG submission 187694) | Host-associated microbial communities from peat moss isolated from Minnesota, USA - S1T2_Fd - Sphagnum fallax MG (SPAdes) (version 2) | ecosystem: Host-associated > Plants > Peat moss >... | reverse complement strand
GGGGGGGGGGGGGGGGAGTAGGGGTTGATAATCACTACACAATTTTCATTCTTATTGAATAATTATGATTCAATATTACATGACAATATCACTAAAATATATTGCAACAAGGGTTAGAACTTTGGGTTTATAAAAAAAACACTTACAAGGTTTTTGTCAACTTATTATGCTTTAATAATACATAATAATAATCAATAATCAATTCCAAGTAAAATTTACAAGAATGAATGGAGTAATCTTTCCACCATGACCTTTACATTAACCTTTGTTGTGTCTTTTGAAGTTTTGGGTTGTTGACACCTTTTGTAAGGAGCTTGTTGGGGTCAAGCAATATCAAAGTGTTACCAATATGCCACAAATAATTCCAAGGTATGTGTTAACTTCACCCTCAAATTTCAATCAAAAAAACATAGCCAAGTTTGTAGAACCATCATTTGGACCAAGAAAAATGACAAGGGATGACAAGAATGCTCTAAAGCATGTGACTTGCAAAAATGCCTCCATGCACACTCAAGACTCTTGTAAAAAGTAGTTTTGCTACAAGAATCATCTATTCCAAGAATTTTTTGAATTCAAGCATGGAATTTTTTTTTGTTATAAAAGGCCACAATCATTAGTGTTATAAGGTTGTGTGCCAAGTCTTCAAGTTTGGGCAATAGTCCATTGGGTTGTTGCCAATACCTTAGGCCTAAGGTTAAAAAATGTGTGTTAAACCAAATTTGAGGATATTGGTTTTTCTTATGCTTTTGTTGTTGTTATATCACTTGTATGTTAAATATAAGTAGATATTTGGCACCTAACTCCAATGAGACCCGAGATTTTGATCAAAATTTCAAATCTTTTAACAACATATTAAAAAAAAGTGGTACAAGTACTAAACATTTTCATTTATTTCTAAAAGGTTAAAATTCACAACAGCCATGATGTTAAACCCCTACTAGAAGGGCTTGGGATAAGTCATTTAGTTTGTTGACAAGGTGAGAACATTACAAATTGCTAGTGAATATAACTATAAAGTATTATTTGCACTCCTTGTTTCTACATATAAGTTTTTAAATCCAAGTGATGTAAGTGTCGAAGATCCTATTTTTACATCCCAAAATATTGAAATCACAAGTTTATATGATCTCAAGGTGACTAAGGAAGAAATGGAATCAACAATGGTGAAAGAACCATGGTCAAGAAAGTCATGGAAGAGGAAGGCAAAAACGCATTAGCATAATGGAGAGGACATAAGGCCCAAATTTTGTATGTTGGCTTTGTAAGCCAACAAATTTTGGGGATAATTGACTTCCAAGTTGAGATGGGAAGAACTTTAATATTATAGGCATTTGCACAAACCTTCAACACTCTTGATTGAACATAGAAAATTTTGAAATCCCAACTTGAAATATAAAAAAAACTAGCCAAATCATGCTTATGTTGGTGGCTTGAGCTCCATGTTATAATTCATGAAAATAGAAGAAGACCATATAAAAGAAAATGAGAATGTGATCGATAAAATTTGGATTTCTCAAGTTGAAGAAAAGCACCAATAGGCTTTAAGTAATTCTTTTAATTTTAAATTTTATTTTATTTTATTGGATTATCTTTAGTTTAAACTATGGTGTTAAAATTATTATTTTTGTTTGTTGGAGATCTTGGAGAACCAGTGGAGTGAAATCGTTGCTTTTAAACCCTAACCCTAGGATGTGATGAACTTTCTTTTAAATTAAGGACTCATGTTTTTCATTTTTTTTTGTTATGCAACCTTGATTTAGGTCTTTTGGGCGTTTAAAATAGGGTTTTCTTGGGTTAGAAATAGGGTTTTCTTTAGAGTCTGATATAGGGTTTCTTTGAAACCTGAAATAAGGTTACTCAAAACCAGTAATTAGAATCAACCTTAACTAAAATAGTAAAAGAACCGAAATTGAGTTGATGATAGATCTTAGTTATCATAACCTGCACCTGCGAGGGTAAATAGTAATGGGTCCCTTCATCAACAGCTGAGAAGAAGACCATCTGAGTACCTATGTGAGGCCCAAACAATGGAGAGACTTGGTCAAACTTGTTCCATTAGATATGGTCACTAATATGGAGGCTAAAATGGGTGATATGGAGATAGCAAAACTCTGAGAATTTTTCTAGTGGTAGGGGAGCTGATGTTCTAAACTGATGTTCAACCTCAACAGAGTTTTGATTTTGGGTAGAGGGTTCTTCCCTGTTTTTGTCAGAGTCTTTCCATTGGGTAGCAGCCTCATACAAGGGCATTACCAGAAGAAGGGGCTTTGCGAACCAGCAGCCCTGCACATCACCCAACAGGGTGAAGTCATAAATTGTCTCCTCATTGGTATGTATGTGTGAAATTTGGGCTTGGAAGAGAGATCCTGATTGAATGACAGCACCAATTTTAATCAAGGGAGAAAGAACATTTGGAAAGAATATTTGGCTTCAAAATGCAACAAAGCCTCTTTTCACATCAGTCAATTAGAATGACTCGGTAACTTAAACCCTCAACCCTAAAGCACAGACAAATCGAAAAGTGCCACTCGTCTCCTAAAATCCCCTGCAAGTTTGCTAAACATTTTGGAGTTCCGCCGATTAGTGCACAAAGCATTATGTACTCAACATGCAAAATGTTCTAGATGTCTCTTCATGTACACATGTAGTAGATGTCTTAGACTTTGGCAAATAAATGGCAACGTCTGGGTGGACACCAAAGAGAAAGACTAATGTATGTTCTACTGCAGGAAATTTAAAGAGAGAAATTTCCTAATGTTATTTCATGGGCACCTTTAGAAAAGAGGAGGGATGTTATGAATACTCCTTTAACAGGTAGGAATCTTATGCCCGCTCTTAAGGAGGACACATGAGAACCCACCCTCCCCATCTACACCTCATAATCAATGTATGTTTTGGTTCATGATGATGTTCAACTTGTGCTTTACAATGGGTACAGCCCATGGGCAGGAGAAATTGAACTATCTCACTGACAGCAGAAAAAGGACCCAAGTTCACTCATCTTCAAAATTGATCAAAATGAACAATATGGAAAACTGCTCCTCTTGGGTTTGTCAATTCAAATTTCATGCATATTTTGATGAACCCACAACCCTATCCACCTCCAATGACAAGATAGACAATATTGATTGTCAGTTCACATTGTGTGATGAGACACATGAAACAAACAACCACCTGACATAATGAAGAATTAAACAAGAGAGAGAGAGCCCAGCAGCTACCTTTTTTTTACTTGACTCAAGTAACAGACATGCTGCTGCTGATCTGGCCCTGTTTTTCAAAGCCTAATCTTGGCTTTTACAGCTTTGAAATGGCTCCAGTAGTGGTTGAGTTCATGTCATCCAATTTCTCCCCAGGTAGTATCATCACCTTCCCCATGACCTGTCGCTGCTGAATGGCTGCAAATGCTTCATTTGCCTGATGGAAAATGCAACGGACTTCAATCATGAGGCTCATGATTTTTTCATACAGAACCAGTTCCAGGCAAGACAATTGAGTGGAGAGTTTTGTGGGATGCTCAGACATGACACATTCAGGACATTCAGGGAACTGTTGGCACCTACTCAAAAGTCTATCCACAAATTTGCAAAGAAGCATACATATGAACCCAAGGGTTGGCAGGACTGAAGAACCTACCTGGTCAAGTGAGAATGTGTGGGAGACATTAACACGTAAGGTGCCCTTGCCCAACATCTCTAATAACTCCTGGATTGATTCCTGAATAACCTCAGGCTTATGCTGCAAGTAGCTGCCCCAGTAAAGCCCATGTACTGTCCAATTCTGCACACTTAAAAGCAACACTTCATTAGTAGCAAGAAAAGTGCTGCAAACAAAATTCAACAAGACACCAACCAAAACACATGTTTCAGCACCTTGAAACTTATTTCTTAACAACTTCACACAAACCTTTCCAAACAGAGTCCTATCTCTCACCATGGTCATCAAACCTCCTCTAGTAAAACATTTCTGGTCTTGCACTTTCAAAGAGGAGGAGGAACACAAAAGCTAAAAGACAGATGAAGAAAATCAACAAACATGTCAGATTCATCCTTTTCATAATCTCACCTTAACAAGGACAATATTTGCAGGAATGGTTGGAATTTCACCGCTGGCAAAACCTATAATGAGTATGTGAGCACCCCATTTGAGTAGCTTCATACTGTCCTTGAAAAGTTTCCCGCCGACTGGATCATAGAGAACATCAACACCCTTAAGGTTTTTCGACTTCAAGAAGGCTTGAACAGATTTGATCAGCCCACCATCACTTGGGTCTACCACATAGTCGGCGCCTAAATCTTTCAACAATTGTGCTTTCTCCTGCCCCCTTGTGTCAAAATGCAAATGCCATTTGTCAATGCAAAAGTACAAAAACTCATGCCGAACATTGAAACCATGGGCTCAAAGATCAATGTGAAGACTTCAAGAGTGTTTCTTTTGCTTCAAGGTTGGAGCCAACAACGCCCCTTAGAGATAAAACATTACAGCAGTGGGGACAGACATACATATGGAACCAGGCCCAGAGAGAGTACCTGGCAGCTGCAATAACAATAGCACCACAGATCTTGCCAATTTGCACAGCAGCTGTGCCCACTCCTCCTCCTGCTCCAAGCACAAGAAGAACCTGCTTTGTGGAAACCCCACCTTTGAGACCTTTTCCATGCACAGTAGTGGTGACCAACCACACAAACAATCTCTGCAAAATACCTCTCAGATTTCATATTTTTGCTCATTTGGAGGAAGGTCCAACCCAAACTGAGTTCATGTTGTTGCCAACATCAGGGCAAAAGGAATTGCATGATCTTCATTAGTGAGTGAGTGTCTTTAGCGTTTAGGGTTTTATGGCAAACCCTTCTCCCCATGATATGAAGAAGGGATGATTACAGGCCACCAAAGACAAGATAGTCTCTGACCTGACCAGCTTGAAGGTGAGCTCGGTGCACAAGAGCAACATGTGATGTGCCAAATGCAACAGGAAGACCACCAGCCTGCACTAGATCAACTCCCTTTGGTACCTTGTACCTGCAGCAAGCAGAACTTTCAGAAGTTGGAAGTCTTTCCAAGCAACATTAGTTTGTTGCTGAAGAGTGCATTCAAACCATAAGCTTCACGAGTTTCTTAGTTTTCTACAGGAATCGCCGCTATGGATCATCTTTTCTTTTTAGGAGAAATTGGGGCAGGAAAAGAAAGGGGGAATGCGAGAAAACCTACGTACGTTCTGTCAACCTCTGTGACAATCTCCTCGGCAAGAGTGCCGGAGTTGGAGTCCACAACACCACAGACCGCATCGCCGGGATTGAAATCCGTGACTTCACGACCGACTTCAATAACAATGCCGGCGTAATCGATTCCCGGGATAAACGGCAGCTTCGGTCTCTCCTGGTACTTGCCTTCTACCGTCAACACCGTCGCAAAATTCACGCTTGCTGCCACCACTCGCACTCGCAGTGACGTCCCGGAGGACGACGACAATGTAGGTCGTGGCTGCTCCTCGTTTACATAAATCGCCGAACTCTCTGACATCGCCTCCGTTGGATCCCCAATCTTGCGACACACCACCGCTCTCATCGTGTTGCTACTCTTGCCTGCCATTTTTTCTCAACCCAGAAAAAAAGGAAAAGAAAAAGAAAACACTCTGACGACCCCAACACTCAATCCTCCAAACTCCTCCTCGACGCAACAAGAACTACTATTGCTACAAATTGCAAACAAACAAGCACGCTAGCAAAAAAAACAAAACAGTGAAAGAACTCGAAGCTTGGAAATCTCCAACTTTGATCGAAAACAAGCCAAATTCCAATCAGAAAAGCTCAGAGCTTTGCAACTTTTTTTTGTGGGCAAAGTCTCCTTGTGGACTGGGTGGCAGGGGTTTTGTTGTGCGCAGATCGGAGAAGAAGTAGAAAAGATGGGATCTTACCTACTACAATTGCATGAAAACGGTGATCATAGTGCGGCACTGATGTCATGGCGACGTAAGCTCGCTAGCTAGATTTTTAGTCGATCCCCATCGCCGGATTTATCCTACACGTCATCGCAACGAATTCCTCGAGGGAGGGATACACTGTACCTTCTTCAGCAACGGAAGGTTCACGACGAATTGTTGCCGTATTCTGACTGGATGCATTCTAGAAGGACTGGCAGTCATCTTCGCAAGTACCCATCTCTCTCTTCTTGTTCGTTCCACTCGGCGGCCATTTCGTCAGTTACCTGCAAACGACGAGAACAAAACCCTCCTCTTCATCGTCGTCTTCCCATTTCTTTCGGGACTTGCTTGACGCTTGTGGTGGGTCTGTTGTATTTCTATCTTTGAATGCCGTACCAATGCATGAAGATGAAGAGTACATTCTTGTTGTACTCTTCTTCTTCTTCCTTGCTTCCGGCACTTGCTTCCGCCGCCATCACGTTGAGGTCCAACAACAGAAGAAGAGTAGTGGGTTACGGCCGCTCCTGGCAGACAGTGCGATGCGGACTCGAGACGAGGGTCGGAGTTGTTACTACTACTACTGGTAGCTCTGGAGGAGGAGGAGGAGAAAGGCAACGTCGGGCTTTTGTGTCAAGGGGGGCAGCAGCAGCAGGGAGATCAGGTAACGGAGGCGTCACACCGCCGCAACAACAACAACGGTTTCAAGGGATGGGCTTGTGGTTCAAAGATGGGTACGAGCTCACGGATCCATCTTCAGTTGACAAGCATCACTCGCAGGTGGAGATGACGGACACCGACGCTCCCGTGCTGCATCGGTTGAAGGACGGCTTCATCAGATTCAAGGAGAACAAGTTCCTGTAAGCTTGCTTGAAGACAAGAGTTCGCAAAAAACTTTTAGGGTCGAAGCTTTTGTTGTTTTCTAAGGAACAGATGTTAGGAGCAGTAACAGCAGGAGCTTCAAGGGAGGGAGGGAGAAGCTTGTAGATAGAAGTCTTTAGGAGGATTTCTTCAACAGTTCTCAAGGTAGAGACATTGTCAACGCAAATTGCAAAGAGAAAAAATGCGTTCAGATTGAGGGAGCAGCAGCATGAAGCAGCAGTGATGAGAGACTGAGCAGAACAGGCCAGATGCAAATGTTGAGCCACTGAAGACTAGGGTTTGTATTTCCCTTGCCATTATTTGTTGCTTTGAGTTTTCTCTCAAGTGCTGTTGGATTGTTGGACAGCAAAGAATCAGAGCTATTTTCCAAGTTGGCAGTCGCACAGGAGCCCAAGGTACATCACATTTCTTCTCTCTGCAATGGTGGTGGTTGTGAAGAATCATGTGACAAGGGAGAGGAGAGAGCAGTCGACACTTCACTGTCTCCCTGCAGCAGCGGAGATGCTTTGATCAAATTAGGGTTTTTTTTTCCTGTTGTGGACTTGCACATTGTGACATAGAGATGTGCAGAGTCCTGTTTGATTACAGTGACAGACAGTGTGTTTCTGTCCACCACCACAAAGCTTCCAAGGCCCTTCATTTTTTTTCTCTGGATCGCATCCCAAATGTTTTTTTTGTTATGAATATGCACAGGTGATGGTCATTGCATGCTGTGATTCTCGCGTTTGCCCAACACTTCTCATGGGGTTGGAACCAGGGGAGGTGTTCACAATGCGCAATGTTGCCAATCTCATCCCACCCTACGAGCGGGAGGTACTTTCACAGGACTCTGTGCTATATAATTTTTGTTCAACAATGTCTAAAGATGTTAAGACCCTTTTTTCTTTCACAGCAATGAATTAAATCCACAGATTGTGCCTTCCAATGCTTTACCTACCTTTTGTACCACATTTTGTCACTTTGTTTCCACTACATCCCCCCTTCCAGATGACTTGCATTATCTCAGAAGTTGATTCCTGATTACCATGCTGCTTTCTTACTGTACAGAAAGGAGTAGGTTTCATTGTCCTAACTGCTTGTCAGTGCAGGGAAGATATCATGGAACAAGTGCTGCCCTTGAATTTGCTGTCACAGTGCTTCAGGTATGGTTGGTCCCATGCATCATGTGTCTTGCTTTTTTGTTCCTGATTCCATTGTGCTTGGGTTACCACCTTCTTCAAGCAGTAGTCATTATAGTGCTACTACTCTCCATGTCAGTAAACAAGTAGAAGAGTAGGACTCCTGTGATTCCAATGCCTGGCAAGAAGTGAGAGTAGCGTGTATTGACATAGTCACTCTGTCAATCAATTTCTTCTCTACAACTTCTTCCATGCATGTTCAAGTACAGAAAAGAGAGAGTCAGGCTGTGCTTTTGAAGGGCCCCTTCATTAAAACCTGGAAGTAAGCAATGTCAAACTTCTGTAACATGAGGGAGACTTGTTGTCTGATACTTTCTTTGTGTATGACATCACAAGGTTATGACGACATGCATTCTTGTCACGTCCTTCTCTGGCTTGACTGGAACTGATACAACATTTGTTTGGTTGTACATTACATATTTGTTTTCTGTGGAGTTTCCTCTCTGCAATCATGATCGATGTTTCTTCTTTGCAGTAGGTCTGAAATTTTATGTGCATTGGCTTTCTTGGAGGCAGGTGGAACATATAATAGTCCTGGGGCACAAGAATTGTGGAGGTATACGAGCACTCATGACACGTTCTGACTTCAGCAGGTAGTCAAGGGCACCATTCTTTCTCATATGTGAACAACTCTGTTGCTTGGTTTGCATTTTCATTCCTATAGATATCTATCTTCTACCAGCAATTGTTGTTGGTTCAAATTCCCTGTTGTTGTAGGACACACGGAGAGAGGGAGAATAATGGTGCACCTAGAGAACGCTGATGTTGGTGGGGATGTGCAAAATGGTGGCAGTGACTTCATTGGTAGTTGGATGAAGATTGCCTTGCCAGCCAAGGACCATACTCTAGAGCTTCTGCACAACCACCCACTTGAAGAGCAATGCTCCTACTGTGAGAGGGTATGTTTTTTTTTCTCTCTAAATTGATCAAAGTGCCAAAATCAAGCAGAGGATCATCATCACGATCATTTCTTTGCCACAAAGTTGCAAACTTGAAATTCATAGAAGGATTTTTTCACCGTCACCACAACATGAAAAAGAGAGTTCAGGGAAAACTACATCACTGAATCACATACTTGCCCCATATGATTTGCACATCTGCAGGAGTCCATCAATGTGTCATTAGGGAATCTGCTTTCATTCCCGTGGCTAGAGGAGCGCTTCAAACAAGGGAGCTTGGAACTTCATGGCTGGTATTACGATTTTGTGGAAGGATCAATGGCTAGTTGGAAAGTGGCATCCTCATCAGCAGCAGGCGTGTCAAAGGTGATTGCATAAAAGAGCATTTCTAGTAGGAATTACATATTGGTTGGATACAACAGTAAAGACTTCTGCCCTTCACAAAATCTTCACAAACAGATGTCCGATGTGGGAGGCCCATTTGCTGGATGGGACAACAAACTGCAGCTTTTTCAAGGAGTTGCAAACTGTAGTAGTATTAGCATCATGATCAGGCCGCAATAGCCTCAATCAACAAGACAATCGTTGCATTGGATTATAAAAAAAGAACATGGATTGCATTACAAAAGGAATGATGGAGTATTGACAGAGACAGGAGAGAGTTTTGTGTGACACCATGTTTTGTTGTGCCATTCTCTCACTCTCTCTTTACCTTTTGCACTACAGAATTTGGTAGTACTTGATTCTCATGCATGTGCTCTGTTGTTTCATACGATCTTCAGTAGTTGTAAGCAGATCTGCTTGCAACTTCAAAGTATCTTATATCTTCTACTGCATGCGGGTGCTACTGAATAGGGAGGTGGAATCCTATTAAGGTTTGTCTCAAAGGAGCATCTCTCAGATTTGTAACAATGCTCAGTTATACACACTGTGCACATCACAGAGAGACTGGACTCTGCAATTTGCATGTCAGCGACGCTTCGACGCACTACGTCTCTACTTACATGCGGTTGTTGCATTGCTGATGGTTGGACGCACATAACGACGACGGTCGCGGGACGCACACGACGATGTCTTCAGAGAGAGGACGGATGGGAGAACGTTCACCGATGAAGCAGCAGCTTCTTTCCCCAGACTTGGATTCAAATTCGAAAACAAACGCTGAGAACGGATCTTTGGCGCGCGTCACCAGATCCAGAGCCTCTTCCAACTATCTTCTGCAGATCAATAGTTTTGGGAAATCACTCATCGCTTCCAATGCCTCTAGAAGAGGGATCACGATTTGTCAAGAACCCTGCCCGGCTCCTCGTCGAACTCCGCTTGCAGCTTCGTCACGCTGTTGAGACGTAGATCGCTGACAATTTGTTCACAGTGATCTACTCTTTCAAGATCGCTGAAAGCTCTGACCAGTAACTAGCTTTGCAGGAAGTCTGATGATCTTTAATGCTTCCCGATTGCTTCATGATGTTTTGTGTTGTTGGCATGGAGGCTGGATCTTTTATACAGAGCTTCTTAGCATCATGCGGCGACAGAGTCTCTGAGTAGATGTTAGAAATGTCTGATGCCATGTTTGCTGATCGAATTGCACCTAGACTGCAAACACGGAACTATGGCAGAGAACTTGTTAGTGTGTAGTCCTAGCATATTCTTTCATCAGTTCCAGTTCTGACTCTTCGTAAGAAACAGCAGGAGGTCGAGAGAACTTTCTGCAAGATCTCCGTAGAGAACTCGACGCCTGTTAGTTTTTGAGCATATAATAGATAGCAGTGCACAATATCTTTCTAGATTCTGGAGAGTGCAGTTTCTGTCTGGTAATAATTGGTCAAGAGGTCTGCAGGATTTGACTGGGATAGATCATCTTGACGAGAAGTTGATCAGAGAAATTGAAACATGGCCGGAGAGTCGTGGTATGGAAGCGACGAAGGGCAGAGCGACGGACGAGGTCGGAGATCAGCCGCGAATTTGCGGAGCATTATGATCATATTGCAGGTGCTCATCTTTTCGCTATTGCAAGGTCAGGGGACTAGTATTGGCTATGGCTCGGCGACGACGGAAACTGGTGGTCTCGACGTTATTGCAAGTACGACGTTGCCTGATCGAGCACTCAGGATACCTGCGCCGGGACGAGTACTTCCTCGTCACGACATGGCGAGCATCTTAGCAGCGCTGCGATACTGTAGCTTCAACACGGCCGCCGAATTCCTACAACGAGACGCAGGTGCTGCCGCAATGCTGCCGCCTTCATTCACGATCTTTGCGCCTTTTGACGAAGCTGTCGACTGGATCTCGCGGCGGCCTTCGCAAGCGACGAACGAATTGATGGCGTACCACATAATGCCGCAACAATTGTCGTTCCACGCACTCTTGTTTCTTCCGGTAGGTACCCGGCTGCAGACTCTTCTCCCAGGCCGCACGCTCCTGGTGACCGACAGTTGTAGCCGTATGTTGAGCCGCAGCAGAGCCACGGACTGCAACTTCACACTGGATGGAGTGACGGTGACAACGCCAGAATTCTATAGAGATCGGACCATGACCATTTACGGCGTCACAAGCCTCCTGGATCCTGCAGAATTCGGAGAACCCTTAGCTCGTTGATCGCCTGCTGCTCCATCGCCTAGTCTCATCAAGCGAGGCCGGTAAATCTTTCCTAATTCAGCAGATAGAATATGCTGCACACCTCGCAACCGGCTTTAGTTTTCTTGCTAGCAACAGGTGGATGACATGCATGTTGCCAAGCTGCTATTGTTTTCGGTTTCTGGATGAGCAGCCGTTTTGTATTTCTCTCTCGGCTCGTAATATTGAGCGTCATTGTTCGGCGCTTCTTCAAAGAAAAATTATGATCCCCGCGTGCACATAACTGCCCAGTAGATTATCAACGCAATTGCTATTAAGGATCTGAAACTGTTGGATTTCGATGCAACGAGATTTCTAGAGCTGCCGAACGGGCGACATTCTGCAGCATTTGCTACAGTCCGATACCGAGTGAGTGTAAAACTTCACAGCTGCAAGTCATGTGCACTCCGATCGTTGTCTAGCACGCGGGCCACAAGTCGAATATTGCCATCAATCGATGACGCAGATAGAAAAAACATTCACATGATCCTTGGACTCACGACTAGCTAGGGATCCACGATTTGCTGGCTTGCTTGTCTAGGATCTCTCTGCTGGAAATTATAGCTATTGAGGAATTTAGTCCTGCAGATGATGAAGCTTATTGCCAATACAAATTTCCACAACAGAAAATTAGCAGAATGCAGCAAAACGAGGAGGAGCTGAGATGCTGCTGCTTGGACTGAAACAGCAAAGGAGAAACCAGTATTTAGAATCTGGTGAAGATGCAGGTGATTCTCTGACGAAAGAAAACAGTAATTGGCTCGAGAAGCTGTCATGGTACTAGTGTCTTTCGTAATTCCATCACCTAGCTTTGGCATTAAGAGATTAGAAAAGTTTTACAAGATCCATGCAGGCGCAAGGCTTATGCTGGCAGCTAGTTAGCCCTAGAGCTGCTGCTTCGAATTCATTAAGTGCATAAGCTGTCTAAAATTTTAGCAGGCAATGAAGTTGAAGGAGGTCTCATCACAATTTTGCATGTCTCTGATGCTCCTTTGCGGTAGAGAAGGAAAACGCTGGGAGCAGAGATTTTGGCTTTGGTGTACACTTCCAGCAGCAGGATGCCTTTGCCGATCTGGTCTTGCAAGTCCGCTCCATCGGTGTTGGAAATCGCGTACCCTTGAAGCTTCACCTCGCAGTTGATGGTTAAAGTGTCGTTGTAGCCGCCGTGACGACGCATTCTGGGAGTTCTACAGCTGCCGAAGTTGACCCCTTGGTAGTTCTGAGCGCTGTTGCCTTGATAGGAGGTGACGATCAGGAAATCTACTCTGTCGATACTGGGATGCCGGCTGTAATGTCGTGCTTCCACGGTTACGTTCAAGTCTGCGTCTAGTGAGAACGCGGAATGGGTGTCCAACGCGGGGGTTCTAGTGACGTTGAAGGTGATGAGTTGAATTTCCGTCAACCCAATCTTTGGCAGCCAAGTGTCGAAGTAGATGGCCGCGATGATAGCGTTCAACGTCCAAAGAGCGATGTAGATTGCGGAGCTCAAACAAGCACCGCTGACGAGAGTCCCGCAGATGGTCATCTCTTGAGAAGCTGATCAGTACCAGCTACTTCGCGTCAATGTTGATGAGATTACTTTAGGTCGCGAGATCCACTAGGAATGGCGAGCTGAATCATCAGAGTACTACTTCCTACTCCTTCAACAAGCAAAACACCGGCTGTGGAGGTTTATGATCACCAGTTGTGAGAGACTCAGACGTTCCCAGGTACCTATTCTGGAAACCCAATATGTTTTTCAGTCTGTGCACTCACTGCAGATCAGAGAAGGAGTCTACATGGGTTTTGCAGCTGTTTCAGACACTCGCGAATCATTAGACCATCAGGTCCATATTTGGAGCTGGTCAGTGTTCAAGTTCACAAGAAATGTAAGATTCCCGTCACAATCTTTTGCCTAGACCTCAAATCTGATCTTGTTTTCGACAAACAAACACTGAGTCAAGAATTAGGTTTTCCAACAAAGTTTTTGAGGAATGGCGTTTCTCATTTTCGACATCGCGAGGACTTAAATCTTTCGAAATCATCGCGTGACCAAATGAAGGATAAACTAAAAAGCGAGCTTCGAATCTCAAGGAATAAAGCCAGCTGATATCTGATTCTAGAAAACCAGCAGCATCTCATAAATCAGCGGTTTTCTAGAAGAATTTCTGCAACAGCAACTTCACACTTTTCCTCACAAAACTTCATCAGATATTTTTATTACCACAGATCAGAATTGATAGGAGATTAACGTCATGTAAGCCCACCTGTTTGCGAGAATGAAGGTTTATGTTGTGACACGAATTCGAAGAGCTCGAAAGCTGCGAAGACGACAGCAAAGCCGCAAACCGAAAACCCAAAAAAAATCCATTCGGAAGCAGCAGCCAAGAGATTTGCAGCGTTTGGTTCACAAGAAGAAGAAGAAGAAGAAGAGAATAGCTGATAAAATCCTGAAATTCGTTCTCTTGCTTGTCGAGTTTAGAGCCAAAGTTCGCTTTGATTCTCTGAAGGGGTTCGCACTCGAGAGTGACACCATAGAACGACGACGTCCTTATTTATTCTTTGGTACAGGCTAACCTAGTGTGTTTCTTCATCACAAGATCCAAGCGGATTCCTTGCAAGTCCTGCTCAACTGCAACCCTACAAAAATTCCAACACTTTTCTTTCCTTCTCCTTCTCTGCATGTGAGTGTCGGCAGATGGAAACCGAGTGGAGGAAGGAGACCAAGTACGCGCAGAGCTTTTTCGGAGCTATGGTGTCGCAGGCAGACTCAGCTTGTGAAACCCCGTTTTAGACGTTTAGTGCAATAGACGAAAACAAAGACCTATTTAGGGCATTGCTGGTTTTTCATCATTTTGCTAAAGCTTTCTCTTCTCTTTCTCTCTCTGAATATATCCTTTTGTTCACTTCCACGTAGTTGTCTAATAAAAAGAGAAAAAAAAAACACGGTGCTTGCTTGCAGCAAATTATTATAAGTCAGTGGTTTTTTTGTTTTTTTTACAGCAATTCCTATGTAAGTGTTGCTTTGCTGCGCCGGCCCCAAAAAAAAAAAACCCCCCCCATTAGCCAATAATGATTGGTCGAATGGGTTTGGAATTCACTACAGTGTCAAATATCGGGGCAAATTAAAGGAGCTCATTGTGTAATGGCTCTGCCCATTACACTAGGTTCAAACTTCAAACCAAAAAGCTTCCCTTACCGGATTTAAAACACCTCATCTAATTGTATGCTCCTCAATGGAACATGGGCCATTCATTGTATGCTCCTCAATGGAACATGGGCCATTCATTGTATGCACACATAATATTTGAGCTATCACTCACACATTGAGTCAAGTTCCAAATCAAAATTTTATGCTCAAATCTTACTCCAATGCATTAAATACTCTCAAATAAGCATTGTTGGGGCAGGTTGCATGGTTCTGTATAGGGTTTGATCAATGTTCTTAGAAAATACTAATAATAATAATCCAATAGATGATCCTATTTGTTACAAATGGTTGGAAGAAGGGTGGCGTGCCTCCTACTTATTCCTTTTTCTCTAAAGTTGTGGGTTCAAATCTGTTAGGGAACAACAAAACATGCCCCCCAGAAAAAACTCCTTAAGTAGAACAAATGTTGATCATGGAGGATACAAATTGTACAACTCCCTATTTGCTCACTAAAAGGTATTTAGTGTTTCCCTTACGCAAATGGATACCTAGTCCCTTGAACTTTCTTTCTCTATCGATAGAGCAAATGAAATTGTGAAGCCTTTTGTTCCTCCACAAGCGATTCCATTCTTCTACCTTCTTGGCACCCAAAGTTGTCCTTCATACTTGAAAGGCAATAATTAAATGGATTTATTTTGGGAAAATCTAGGCGTTCACCCTTTTATCTCCTTCTATGTAATTGTCATTCAGAAGAGATTTGGCCTTTCACCTTAGGCTTCTTAAGACTCAAATGTTTTTTTAAATGGCACGTGATAGGCACAAGCCATCATAGTACCTAGCTTGTTTACAATACTTCCTTTTGCCATTTTTCAAGTTTTTGGCATGGTAGGCACGTGGGTAAGCATTTGTCAAAAAAATTGAACTTTAAACCATAATCTTTTTATTTTTTAAAGTTGCATATGGACAAAACAATTGTTTTCATCTTTAGTCATTGAAAGTCACTTATGATTGTCGAAAACTTTTTACATCCTATTTTGTAAACGTTATAATTATGTGACATGCAATATGTTACATTCTTACTTCAATGGTTAATGAAGCAATGGTTGGTTTTTACCAGACAAATATTCGCTTATTTAATCATTGGATATCACTTATAATTGTTTGTATATCACTTAGGACTTTCATCATCGTTGCCTAAACAATATCAAGTTGTAATAAATCAAGTTGTAAAATATTATTATTATTCCTACTGAACATTAGAAAACATAAAATAATTAAATATTAAACACATTGTTGTTGAACCAATCAGTATTACATTGTGAGGTCTAACAAATAGGTACCTATAATCAAAGAGGGGCCATTAGACTAAACAAAAATGGGTGAGAGATACAATTAAGAATATATTTTTCACACAACCAAGGGGTGATGCAGGATGCAATCAAAGAAGCTCAATTTTTTCCCCTTTGCCTACCCTTTCCAATGTGTTCCCACAAAGTTCACATCAAGTTTTCAATGTGTTCTCACCGTGTTCCCAATGTTTAGCTTCTTAAAACCTTAAAGAATGTTGCCCCATGTGTCATATAGGGCACATGTCATAGGGGCAACATTTCACCATGCCTTCACCATTTCAAAATCTCTCTATGTGATGTACCAAAAAAAAGCTTAAAAAAAAGCATGAAGCATAATGGATTAGCTCATAAGTAAATATGTACAACTTTCTAGGGTTGTCCAACTTGGGTTATTCTATTCACATTGAAAAGAATAATGTTGTTGATTTCTATAACAATGTATGTATCTATGAAGATAGGTGTTTATTTGCTTGTTTTGTTTGATTAGATGTGACCAAGTCATAAACCTGTCAAATTGTAGGACCTTGCATTTGTGTCTCAAAAAATATAAATTTAAATTAATTTAACAAATTTTTATAAGAACTCTGAAGTTGACCCCACTTCGATTGGAATAGTATTTGGATGGTTAACTTTATAAAAGGCTTAATATACTCGAGCTGACAACGCAAGGGCCACTAGTAATCTCTTGATGCTTGTTGACCAATCATGTGAATGGGTGTAAGAACATCTCATCAAAAGAGTGCAAGATCACAAACACTCATGGAGGATAGGTATTTGTAGCACCTTTCCAGGTTTGGCATCTTGCTGTTGAAAAATTATTTTATTTTGAAATCTTGACTTTGGCACCAAAAAAAAAATTGAATTTTTGGCAAAATTAGATAGAAGTTTTTAAAAAATATTCAACAATGACCTGAAATCACTTAAAGTACATGCAATAATATACATACTAAAACCCTAAAATTATCATGTAACAACTTCTTCAATCCTATGAAATTTCAGCATCAGTAAATAATAATTTTTAAAACTTTCAGCAGGGAGTGACCTTAAATTTTTCTAGATTTTGACATTTTAAAAAATAATATAATTTTTGCCGAACCTGAAAAGGTATTATAGTATTTTGTCAAGATTCCATGCATAAACACTCACTCATGGAGAGAGAAGGCACAATGCAAAATCCTCATTGTTATGAAACTTGGGAATGGTAGTTTTAAATTATTTAAACCCTCTTCTGATCTTTGACATGTGTTGAACTTACCAAAAATAGTCTCAAAAACTTAGGCTATTTGTTGGTTATGAAGAACATTTTCTCGTTGCCTGGGGCAAATGGCCACAAGTTCCCGAAGAAACATTGTTCCCAGAGGCAAATAGGCCCAAGTTCCTTAAGAGAACATGTTTCCTTAAGTCCCCAAGGGAAACATGGTTACCTTTGCCTAGTGCTTACTTTCTTAAGGAAGTTGAGCCTATTTGCTCGAGGGAACCCTATTTCAAGCCCATATTTCCCAAACAAACAGAATTTCTCATGAGAAACTTGAGCCCATTTTGTCCTTAGGAAGATGCAAGTCCCTTTCTCCCCAAAGAAGTTGAGAAAACTTTGTTAGGTCCCATCCTCCTAAGAGTAGTTGCCCAAGAACTACATTTCTTTCATCTATCCATGAAAGAAAATGAAAAGTTGAAGGAAAAAACTGAACCTTGAACTTTTGGGGCTACATGGGGCTACATGGGATAATTTTAACCACTACATCATAATTTCAATTATATGACAACTCTGGCAAGACCAATTCAAATTTAATTTGTTGCCCATGTTTAGTTCTTGCCATGAAATACGATGTATGTGCATTCACCCTACAACACATGAAATCATATATGGTCTCTCAAATTGTTTCAACTAACATGTTTTTATTTTTAGGATTGTTTTCATAAGTTTTAAAGAAATCATACCATTTACCCTAGTGACATCGTTCTCCCTCTCCACACACAACACTACTATTTGTGGTTGTCAATTCATTGAAACCCTTCAAAATGGTGGTTAATGCAAAAACACTCTTCAATCCTTGCAACCTTTGTGTGGGAATAACATTTTTGACCACCAACTCTTACAAAAGTCATTGCAATGTGTTTGTAACACTTATTAAATATTTGTGATTTTGTTTCTTTTTCAAGATCTAACTAGTGTTGGGTAGGTATTTAATTTTGCTAGTAACCTATGATTTCGGTTTTCATGTTTTAGAAATTTTCAGAATCAAAGAACCTTCAATTACTTGAGAATCGTCAAAAACTTGATAATTTTCATGAAATAATTGACAAAGAATCAATAACATTATAGAAAGTTATTTGATTAGCTTGTGATTTTTTGAAAACTAGAGTTATATATGAAAAATTGATTCTTTGATCCATCATTTTCCATTTCATTCAATGATTGCATTTCATCCAACCACATATCATCCAACTTTCATAAAATTTCCAACTTCAGCTTCATCAATTTCCCCAAAAAAAGACCAAAACATTTCACACCATATGCATTATGCACAACCTTTTTTCTTGTGGTTCCAGGTCATGGGTTGGTTCTAAGTCGAGAACTGGCCAACCTCCTGCTAGATCAGAAACTTGAACCACATTGTTCAAATACCCTTTTCCAAGAGCCAGGACCCAAATTGGACTCCACAACCAAACTCCTCTGCAAACTAGCATAGTGGAACTGGAACTGGAACTGACTCTGGAATTTTCTTCAAAACACTTGAAGTGATGTTTAGGAATTCAATGTACTCAGAACTGCACCCAAGTTTCAATCATTTCAAGAATATAAACCCAAGTTAGAGCTGAAGGTTTGATCAAAATTAGAAAGATAATCAGATCTGGAACCAAAGGTTTTCTTCAACACCAAGAACTGAGAAATATTGGTCCAAACTGCCACCAACTGAGGTAGGAGTTTTGGAGTACATAGTGATCCATGTGGGCCAAGCTGAGGTAGGAGTTTCAGAGTAGTGATCCAAGCATCCATGTGAACTCAATGAGCCTCTGTTAGTTCCTGGTTAAGTGTTGGGGGCAGCCAAAGAACTTGCATGTCCTCCTTGTTTGACAATAAAATGATTTTCCCGTGTCTATCAAATTTAGTTTGGGAGTAAGTAGGATCAAATACCTGTGTGGGCTTTGTTGCCTACAATCCTTGGCTTAATGTATTATGGCTTCAATTGCTATGTTACTTCTTCAGGAAAACCAATGTGGAAAAACAAGTTCAACAAACAAGAACTTTCAAATTTCTACTAGCTAACTCACATCCTTAGATTTGCCAACCACAGTTTCTGCACATGGGTCCATTGATAGTGTTTTGGCACATAAGCACTCTCTCTCCCACTTTGCATGACTGCAAAGAGATCGTAGCATCAACTTTCAATGCAGCCATACAGAATTTGAGTTAGATTTGTTTTGGGTACCAAAATATTCTCCTACCAAGAATTCTTATCTTATCTTGTGCACTGTTTGGCAATCTGTAAAATCTCTCAACATCAATCCCCATGGCAAAGAAAAGAATTTGGAAGTCACCTTGTAAACTCTACACTCACAAGCTGCTGGTTTTTGGTCAGGAGGTTCTGTCCTCTGTCAGAGTTGTATTGGCAACTTCCAATTTTGTTTCGTTGAGCTTTACTCGAGGTTGAGGGATAATGTCCAGCACCATTTGGAGATGTTTGGAGCTTGGAACAGCTTCTAATGTCACCTGCAAAGGTTGCCAAGGCACAATCTATATATAAATCGTGAAGATTCTTGTCTACTGGTTTTTCAAAGTTGTCATAGAGAAGATGAGAAACACATTTGCTCATAAGACAATAAAACATGACAAATCAGAAATGTAAGAAGAGCCTTGATTTGCAGAACCTGCTGGAAGATTGGGCTGTGACTCACATCTTGAAACCCCTGAAATGCAAACAACATTTCCTCATGTCACATATGTACTGTCAAGCCCTGTTCTTGAGGTTGCATCATGTAATAACACCTACCCTACTCCACATATATCAGAGAAATCCATACAGCCAGTTCCCCAGGTGTTATCCTTAAATTTCTGTGTGTGCATACAAGATGAGAAAAACACTTCCCAACATCAGGTCCTTTTTTTGCTTTGCAGAACCCAGATCTTCCAAGTAGCCAAAGAGTACTGCCAATGCATTGTGACATTTAGAGGGAAAAAACATGCATGAATGCAATTGATACATAGCCAGTACACATACCAAGCTCCTGAAAAGGTGCAGGGATGCCTCATTGCTTTCCCCTATCTTGGCAACAAACTTGGTGATGCCAAGTTGTTGACATCCAAACACCATCATGAGATTGACTGCTTCTTTCCCTAGCCCTTTCCCCCGACTACCCAACATCACTTGGAAACCTCAATCCATGTACTTGCAAACAAACATAGAGCTTTACATTTTGTGTGGACTTGTAGAACCTATATGGCATGTTTTTACAAGCTTGATGCAAACAACAAAGTGCAGAGGGTAACATGAAATGCACCTGTGTGACTCTGCAATCATGATCTCAATTTCTGCTGTGGAAAGCTCTTCCGGTTCATTCAAAAACAGGTTCACATCCCCAGCCATTGCTGTACCAACCCCCCCCCCATCCATGAAGCTTTCAGCAAATGCATTCATTTGATGGAACAGTCTTTGCAACACACTTCCTCATTGCATTATGCTCTGGTCTTTCTTGGCATGAAGAAATCAGAATGACTCAGAAATGATTATGTGGCTCTTTGCTACTCCTCTCTCTCTCTCTCTTCTTGCAGTCTCAATCCTAACTTGAAGGTATTCTCCAAACCCTAAGTTGAAGGCGATTTCCAAATCCTAACTGGAAGGTGAGCTCCAAACCCTAAGCTTTGAATCCCAGCTTTTACTCGCCTTCCTCATGGGGTGCACCAGGAACATAATCTCCATGCATTCGTCGCCGATCCAAAACAATGAAAGTGTACTCTGAAAACCATAGCAAACAGCAAAGTAAAAACTTGTGTCAGTAGTAGACTCACTCACAGTTCATCCTATGTTGTTTCTGATCACAAGCAAGCAGTTCAAGGAACAAAAGAAGAACCAACAAAATCATCACATGTGAGAGAGAGCCTCCTCCGAGGAAGAGAAAAAAAGGAGAAAGGGAGGGAGGGCACGAGGAAGAGAAACTACTGAAAGGGTCGGCAGCCCACGATCGTTGCATGGCGTACTCTTGGGCAAGAGATAGAGGCTCGCTACCCGTAGCCTCTAGCAAACCAGGATCCTGCATCCACGCATGGTAAAGCTCCACATGAGCTTCCTCGTAGGGTACCAGAATCAATTTCTCTCCTTCCACTCTACACTCCTTCTCAGCAACCATGTCTCTAGTCTGTCTGCTTCTCCACTTGCCGTGCATAAACAGAAGGAAAAAAACTTCACTGAATTACTGAAACCACCCCCCCTGCATCAAAAGCTTGCTGATTCCCGCAAAACACAATCAGCAGAGAAAAACCTTGACCTAATTGGTGTCGAGATGTGGGAATGTGGAGTATTCCTGGGATTATGAGTCGAGAATGAGAACTACCATAACTCATCTAGTGGGCTCAAAAGAGAGAAGCCGGAGCGAGCTGATTCTTCATGGTCCATAATTTAGATTCTATAGTTGCTATTTAGCTCAATGTTGAACTGTTGGTGCAATTTTGCTTTGGAATTATTCAAACTAGTGGGTACCCGTGACCTCCGGACACTGTGAAGTCCCCGGTTTTTAAGCAAAGCAGTTTTTTTTTTTTTTTTTTTTTTTTTTTTTTTTTTTTTAAATAAATTTTATTTTATTTATTTATTTTAATTTATTTATTATTTTTGAAAAGTCCCCCACGAAATTCGTTGCTGGCCGATCTCATTATTGCAACACTTTTCTTCCTTAAATTCTTTTTCTCCCTAGGGGTTCGTGCTGTTCATCGTTCCCAGTTCTTTTTCTCCCAGGGGTTCGTGCTGTTCATCGTTCCTAGTTGCAAGCAATCTCTGTCCCTCTGGAGCAAAGCAAGCAATTTACACTACTCACTCATGAGAATTCCACCCCCGCCATCGCCGCCCTCCCTCGTCAAACACACACAACTCTCTTACGTCAGGTTCCATCACAGCCATGGGGTGCCGGACCGGGCCCGATCGACCTTTTGTGACGGACCCAACCCGGCACCCCCCACGACGGACGACTGACCAACCGGGAATGCCGGGCCGCACCCGGTCGGCCTAACAAACCCGAGCTCCGTCACAAACAGACATAATGAATTTATATATATGATGTTGATTGTTACTGTTGTTAATGTCCATATCATCAACAGATCCATGTGCCCTGGCTTCAAATTAAAGCAATTTAAATGGAAAAGCTCCAATGTACTCTAGTTACCCACATTGACACTAAAATCTTCTTGGTGTCTCATTTTTAGTACTCTCTTGACATTTAGATGCAATGGAGGAATTAGTAAAGCAATTTGGTAAAATAACTTAAAATTAAAATCCAACATTAAATAATGTGAGAAGTAAATTAAAGCTTGAACATTAAAAAAATTGCAACAATTTTTTTTTAAATGTTTTAGTTGATGAAAACATTTGAAATGGGAAAGGTATCACGAAGTTCCCTCAAAGCTTATGATAGTGTAACACTTATTGTGACAAAGAATGATCATAAAATCCAAAGAGAGGTCAAAAACATCTTGAACATGAGTAATCAAAATTTATGAGATGACTCAAGAGAGTTGCAATCCTCAAAAGAGAAATTTTTGATGCAACTTTTAAGCTACCAAAAAGGAAATTAGTTTGTTGGTAATCCACAATATGAAAACGATGTCCCAACCAATCTAAATCTTGGAACATTAATTATTTTCTAATAGTCATACTTTGGAAATCAAGAAATAGATATATTTTGTTTGGATCTCCGTACCTAGTGTGGGAAAAAATAATATGTGATATCAATTGTATATTGGAAGATTATATTTTTGTGTTGTGATAGAAATAAACCAAAGTAAAAGAAATTGATGACTTGAATAATTATCTTCAAATTTGCACACATTAGTATATGCATCAATGTTTGATGTGAATCATACAACATTCCACACTCTATTGATACAATATTGTCTTGGCATTCCAAAAATAGTCTTTATTCCAACATCTACAACACCAAATTCCATAAGGTAGCCATCCTTACCCATAAATTGCCCATTTGTGATGTTATAAGAAAAATAAACACAACATGAATTAAAGCAAGGACTATAAGATTTATTAGATCAGAAATCTATGCATAGAGTTTTGGAAGTATATTATTAGATGGGGAAGTAGTCATAACTAGGAAGGAACCTTTTTTTACATTCCCATAACTAAAAGTCTTTCACATCAACAATAGAAAGAAAAAAGCTTTGGAGAGTGTAAAACATCATTGACACATAGGATTGCGATTGTAAAAAGGAATATAGAAAAGGGAACAATCAAGTGAATGCACACTAAAATGTGAAGAACCTATTTGTAAAAATTATATATTCATAAAAACATCTTAAGGTCGTATGTCATCTCATCATCAACATATCTAGAAAAACTCGACTTGTAACAATATTTAAAAATTGGTGATGAGGACAAAGAGGGAAAATCCACCAATACAAGAACATAAGCCTTGCCATATGATGACAATATGAAATTATAACAAGGACTTTGCAAAAAATTGGAATGGGCAAAAAATGTAATCTTTCAATTTATGGATGGAATTGGATCTTTGGAAACAAAAAAAACCAAATATTAGAATCACAAAAATTTGGGAAGGTATTATAAGTCAACATAACACAATTGGAAATAATCCTTATTTTTTTCTTAATGGGGGAGTCAATGTCAAGATTGTATTCATGTGGAAACTCAGCTTTAGCCATGAATACAATTGTCAATGGTTTTAGCACTTCATCAAAAACCTCTAGATTGGCATCCAATGTGAAGATAAACCTTCTTAGACCTTGACATGCATGAATGTTATTCCCTACATCAATCAAGGATTTGAGAAGTGAAAAAAAGACAAAGATGGAAAAATGGCCTTGAAATTGGAAAAAGCAAAAGAGGAAGAACAAAATCAACCAATTCCACGATTCAAATCAACAACAACTAAATGTTGTCAAAATGAGCAAATATCAATGAAGGCTTACAATGTGATAAGGTGAAATTCCTTGGCCACTCTAAAAGGCCTTCCAATCCTGGAGCGAGTCATTGAATTCACATTGGTATAATTGTACAAAATGTCCCCAACCGGAGCATTGATACCTCTATTAACAAGTTTAGTTGAAGGAATAGAAATTTAAAACCTTGAGAGTAAATCAAAATCAATGGTTGGATTATTAACAAGGAAGGTGAGACATTTGACAAGAGTTCACAAAACAAAAGTAAAAATGAAATAAACAAATTCCCATCAAACGAAAGAAGGTGAAAGCTTAAGGAATTTGGATTGTTATATCATTAAATTGTTACCTAATATGTCAAATCTTGGCTACTAAATTATGGAATGTAGTTGACAACCATCCATTTCATCCTAATCTTCAAATGATATTTGTCCAAGAAAGATATAATTTCATTTAATACTCACAGATCATTGATGTGCATGATGATCACAACACCACTATCAGATGAAAATTTGTTTGGAAAAACTATAATGGATTTTATGAAATCCTATACATGCATGTTATAAAAAGGAATCAAGGATGCGAACTCGAAAACATGTGAAACATGAAAATTTGTAAAAACATCAAGAAAAACAAGATCAACCTTGTTTTGAAAAGACATCTAGAAAAATTCAATGTGGGAAACACATAAGAAAATAAAATCTACCGCTTGAATGCAAAAAAGATGAAAAGGATGCAAACAAAAAATTGGGAAGTGATGGAAAGTTTAAATTTCTATGCCAAAACTTGAAGAATGAGAACCAAAAAGCTTCCAAACTTCAACTTTTGGTGTTAAAATTTGCTTTAAAAGAGCTTGAAATGTATAGAAATTGTGGATTTTGGATATTTTAATAAATTATGAAATTTTTCAACTTTTTTTCCTTCCTCCACTTGAAAATACAAATTCAAAAAGTATTTGCATAGGTTTTGGATCACTTTCTTCATGAAATTAGTAATTTTGATATATTATTTTGGCCATTCCTAAATTTCATCCAAGATGCAAGAACAAAGGGCCAAGAAAAATTTATTTATTTCTTGATGAAAAGGTTGTCTACAAGAGGTTGTATCTCAAGAGGAATCAACATGAGAATCTTTTTAACAACGTTAGAAGTTCCTACACCAAAGGTTTGTTCCACCTTTATTACATTTTGATGTTTTTGTTTTAAAGACCTAAGCTCTTGGAAATGTCTTGAATCCTACTCCAAAATTGTTGGAATTTGATGAATGGTAATAACATGAACATCCACAAGAAAATTGAAAGGTAAGATGTGGATCCTTTGTTTCTAAGATTTTTGTCCAAAATCTTCCTTGTCTTGCAAATTTAATACAAAATCAGATGCCTTACCTTTGCCCCTCATCTTGTTGCCATCATATGTCTTCCTTCTAGGAATGTCTATATTCAACTCTCCTAGGTGTTCAATGAAGCCTAGGTCATATTTCTCATGAATTTCCATTTTTAAATGTGGTGCATTATCCTTAGGATAATTGAGGTACCAACTGCGTTTGAGGAGATATGCAAATGTTCAATCTCGCACCAAATCTTTCCTATACATAAAGTTATCATTCTTTCAATCCTTCCATATTTCGAAAACTCTAAAGATCTCCAAAAAGAACCCCCCTCATTACAAAACAAAGTGGACATATTCACTTTTCCCAACCAAAATGTGAATGGTCATGGACATTTTTATCCTCCCTCTAGCTTTTCAAAATAATTTGTGTCATATCATTTGGACTTGAAAAAATACCCCAAAAGTATCCCTAAAAATGATGTCATTTTTCAAAAGGTTAGGGATGATTTGACTTAATTATGAAAACAAACTTTATTGACCAAAACAATAATATTATAATGTTCACCACATCAATATTGAGGTATTTGAAAAAAAACCAAATACTTGCAAAAACATTTCACCTATTTTCAAGTATTTGAACTTTATTTTCAAATTGCCACAAATTTTAGTTCCAATTCAAATATTTACAAGTACTTCAAAAAACATAATTATAACAATTTAGTTTTTAAAGTCCATGCAAATAAGAGTTAAGAAATAATGTACTCAAAAATAATTTTATTATCCCCATAAAATCATCTACTTGTTAGCCCTTTTATTCAAGGATTCATGTATTTTGTTGCTTACATTACTTTTTGTGTATATTTTACCATGCTTTCATCTTGTTGTATTAAAAAAAATTCCTTCCCCACCCATGAAGTATACATACTAAACATTAAACATTGAAGAATCATGTAAACCCCACACATGGGCCAATTAATGCAACTAGCCAATCAATAGCAAAATGTGAAAGCAATAAATGCAAACACCCACCTAACAACAAATCTTTTTTTGTTTATTGTGTCTCTTGAAACTCCAATATCCAACACCAATTTAATGTACCCACACCCACTTTTACACCACTTTGGTGTCATTAGTAGAAATCTTGTCATTTGCAACCATTCCATGTGCGCGACTAAATGTGGTCTATGACTATGAATGGTTGTGTATGCAACTATTTTTCAAATTTGCATGGATTTTGGTCTTCCTTTCAACTAGTTGCATCTATGACCTATTTCATCATTCCAATAGGTTGATTTTTCATGATGCCTTTGTATTTTTTACAACATCGTATATATGTTTAGTTGTACATGCAACCAAAGTAGTCACATTATAATTGCATAAGGTACATATGCTACATAGTAGCTACATGTATAGACTATTTAATAATACATATGTACCTAGATGTATATACCTACCTACTAAATACCTACCTACCTATTATGTACTTATGTACGTACCACCTACATACATACCTACATAATTACTACATACTTACATGCCTACTATCTACTTACTTATTAGGTACATACCCCCTAAGCACCTACCTATTATGTACATACTTACCTACTTAATTTCTAGGTACTTACCTACTTACATATTTACTTATTATGTACATACACCCTACATGCCTACCTATTTAATTACTAGGTACCCACATACATAGCTACCTAATAGGTTATTCAATTATAAATAATTATTTAGAGATTATCTAAATAGGTACCTAGTAAAAACTTATGCTACTTAGTAGGTAGGCTATGTAATAGTATGTGTTAAGGAATAATTGCAACTAGGCTACAACTATGTGATTAAACTGCAACTAAATTTTTATCCCATATTGTTTGTCTTCCTTTTCAAGTTTACAAATTATATAAGTAGGTTACTTTAATGGAGTAAACACATTCAAATTTTTTCAATTGCCATATGGGAGGAGCTAATCACATAGCTCCACCCAAAAGGCTAAACTTAAAATAAAATAAGATTTTGTTATAAAAAATTTAGACCTAGACCTACCTACCTACCTACCTACCTACGTTAGACCTATGGCTAGGTGACCTAGGCTTAACCTAGGTGCCACATGGCCTATTGTAAATGGCCTAGCTTGAAACTAAACTAGGTGCCTTAGGCATTTAACTAGGCTAGAGGTGGCCTAACCTAGGCCTAGCCTAGGTGCCACATATCCTATCATAAGTGGTCCAACCATAAACTAACCCTAAATGATTATAAGGTAATCTTAAGTTGCCATGTGGCACAATCTAGTTGTTTTAGTCAGATGGTTGGAAAAAAAAATAAAAAATTGGCAAAACATTTCAAAAAATCCAAATGATGTCATGTGTCACATTTTTAGGCTATTATGTGTGAACATATTGGTGTGCAGTATAGTCACAAGTGTAGTTGCAAGTGTAGTTGCAAGTGTTCATCCTTGGATACGTATAAAATCTCCATACTTGTATTATACGAAAAAATATTTCATATGTTGTCTACAACTAATGGTTGTTTGCTACTATGCTGATTTCTAGTTGTTGCATTGCTTGCAACTAAAATGTAGTTGCAAATGACAATCACAAATGACATTTTTTCTACTAGTGTGTATTGTTTCATCCAAAATTGGCATGTGTGCCATTTTATAATGAACTACTAGAGATGCTTTAACATTGTACACCTCTTGCTAATTCATAACTATATTAAGCTCCTCACAAATCTTGCAAAAGAACTTCCATCCCCTTCCATATATTTGTCTATGGACATACAATAATCCATTAAGTCCACATTTGCTACTACAAGTCTAACACCTTTGCTTTTTTTTTAATAGATACATTTTTGAGTTTCTAGTCATGTTTGGACTCTACTGTATTATTTGTATTTGTTTTGTAATTTATTTGAGTGGACACCATTGGTTCATCTTAATCTAAGAATTTGTAGCCTATAAATTATTGTGGATAGTTCACATTTTTATTATAATGATCACATGATTAACAAATTTACAAACTTGTTGGTTATTGTCATTTTTCAAAAGTAAGGAGATACTATAAAGGTTCAAAATGCCAACCATCCCTATCATGATGTTCAAGTGAGGTTGCATGAATGCCCAACTTTGATAAAGTCAAGTTAGCTTCAAACACACAAGTATTGACTAAATACAAATATATCATGAGATGTGTCATCACATAATTAAACACAAATTTGCTTAAGTTGTTTAATTTCCATAATTAGAATCATATGAAAGTTAAAGATTAAAAATATGCTTATTCAACTCACATTGTAATGGCAAAGTAAATGGAAATTCCACTACACCACATGGAGAAGCATGGGAATTTTGAAATGAGAAAACTTATATGATTTAGGGATGGGATGTTTTTTTCAAATGCTTGAAACTTTCACTATAAGTGGCAAAGCAAATGGAAATTCCATTGCACCACATGGAGAAGCATGGGAGTTTTGAAATCATCAAGCTATATAATCTTGGGAGCTTACTTAGTTGTCAAACCCCTAAAACTCTCATTGCAAGTGTTAAAATAGATGGAAAATCCATTGTAACACATAGATAGGCAAAGACATCAATATGATAAGTTATGGGATTGAAAGTTTTCATATATAGGCCTAGAAATATAATGTGCGTAAAATGAAGTGTCCATGCAACATGTGCCAAAGGGGATTGAAGCCTAAGTTAATAGAAATGTAACTTGAATCATTTGATCAAATTTGGGAGGCATCTTTAATCCTGAATTTGGAAAGACTAAGCCCCATGGATGATTTTTGATGAAGATTGAAGAACAAGCGCACCATGACAAGCAAGATCTCCTCCATGGGAAGTGCAATTAGATGAGGGTGTTGACATGGAAGTAATGTTAGACAATTTTTTCCAATTACCTTGTGATTTGATAGTAAAAAATCAACCCCAATTCATGAATCTAGGTCTTTAAATGTAGATATGGCTACCAATTAGTAATACATCAAGTTTTTCACATTGTTGATGAATTTGCAACAATCCCTAAAAGTATTCTAGGCCCCTTTGAAGGAAATGTAAATGATGGAATACCTACAAGCACGATAGATATGGAATATAACATTTCAATTAAAAATCAAGAAGAGATTGAAGTAGATCTAGTAAGGTTGTAAGATGCATGCAAGCCATTCATGTATATGGGAGCTTGATCCACTGAACTTTCAGCAACAATGTTGATGATGGATGATTTCATAGTCCATGGGGTTAACAACAAGTGTGTGGATGAGTTCTTGCTGCTTTTGCATAAATACATACTCCCATTGGATAACTGTTTACCTACAAACATGTTTCATGTGAAGTTTTTAACTCTAAAGGTAGGACAAAACTACAAAGTAATTCATGCATGCATAAATAGGTGTGTATTGTTTTGAAGGGAGTATGCAAATCTCATGACATGCCCAAAGTGAAAGCCATCACAACACAAGAATCTAGGCAAGGCATGTTAAACATACCATCTAAAGTTATGTACCATTTCCTTCTCATTCCTTGTTTAAAGCGCATGTTTAGAGCCCATGTTACATCAAATTTGGTGGTGTGGCGTATTGAAAATAAGAGTATAAATGGGCTAGTTCAACATGCTACAAATAGTAGAGCTTAACCACATGTTGATGCAATGTGATTATAGCTTGCCTTAGAGTCCTATTATGTAATATTAAAACTTGTTATTGATGGAATAAATCCTTTTGGTGAAAAAAAAAAACATAGTAAATTTGGACCATCTTGATTTTTAATTGTAATCTTTCACAAGGGCTTATGACCAAAAATATATTTCTCAAGTTATTTTTAATAATCCATGGCAATGAGTTTGTGAATATGCATAATTTTGATGTGTACATGGCACCCTTAATAAAAGAGCTACAATCAACATATGATGTGGCAAAGGTTTTGGGTTAGCAAGAATTTACATTAAAGCTATAGGTTCAAAACACATTAATAGGAGCCAAAAAAGGTGTTAAAAGTTTTTGAAAATCTCAAATTATAGTAGATATGTTTTTGTTCTGACATTTTAAAATTATGTCAATCATTCCAAGTTGTGTTAAATGACTAATATGAATGTTAAGGAATTCAAATTAAAAATTCATTAAATTTAATTTTGGGTTTTGGTTTTAGTAAAAGACTTTTGAGTTTGAACAACATTTGTGTCAAAAAATCAATTTTACAAAGAACTAAGGTAAAATGTTATTTTAAGACTAAATTTTAGTGGAAAAAAAACATTTACATGATAGCAACCTATTACAAAGATTAAAAAAACATTAAAATTTGTAATGTTATGGAATTTGAAATTTTTAGAAATTCAAAGTATGTTTCAAAATCTCAAAATTTTAAGAGTTTTTTTATCACATGTAAATTTGGGATGTAATATACATTACATATAAAACAAAGTTGTAGCTTATGAGATAAGAAATTTAAACCTAAAATAGTAAGCATATTTTGGGTGTGATTCAATATTATGATAAATTTTCAAGACAAAACATAAAATTAAAAAACTCTCCACACAAAAAATTCATATTTATTCAACAAGAATTAACAAAAAATGATATATTGGGACAACTATATATATATACACACACACATATAAAATTTGTAAAAGATTTCATTCATAAATTCCTTCATTTGAAAAAGTGAAAAGGACTAAAAATGTATTCAAATTTTTTTATAACATAATCTTGTTGGCTTGTATTCACGTGTTTTAACCCTATATTGTTGTGGACAATCCTTGACTACCCAACTTATGGCCTTATGTTTGTATGTGTCACTAAGGTTATGTTGCATGCCCAACTTTAGGGCTGAAAACTATCTCTCAACATTTTATGGAATGAGAGGAAAGGTTGTGTGCGAAAGGTTGTGTGCAAGAGGTTTCAACAATGGTTGGGTAGGGATCACCATTATCAAAAAAATCAAATTGATTTCATTTCAATATTATTTATTTTGATTATAAAACTAAAAAATATAAAAAAAAAATTGTACATTTTTCCCATGGAAACAAGCAAATGTTTATTGTTTGCAAGGACTTTGTGGGTGTTCGACATGTTCTTCACCAATTGAAATGTGTTTTGGTATTGCAATGCTTGTTGATGTGTTTCTAAAACTAAGTTTCAACATTTCATGCATGATTTGTATTTCTTTAATCATGCACATCATTTTACTTCTTTTTTTACTCTAACACCTTCAATTGAAACTAAAAATTGAAAGAAATGTATGGTGCCAAAATTCAATGTAAGCATATAATTTAAATTAAGTTTAGGGTGATTTAGATATATGGATATTAATTATTTAAATAATAATTGGGTGGGAAAAGTAGAGACTCCCTCACATTATACAACCCAAAAAATACTTTAAAATATTTTCACAGTGAAAAAAATAAACACATAATGATCCCTAAAAATTATTGCTTGTTTTCAAAGTTCCTATCATTCAAGTTTTGAAATTGCAAGGTTCACATTTTAGCTTCAACTTTTTTAATGAATGTTTAATTCAATCATTGTGAGTGATATAACAAGATGCATCTGTTGATGTTTTGTCACAATTTATATTTTGGCCAATAAAACTTAGGATCCAACCTTGGGCAGCATTAGTCAACCTCATATGAGCTCAATTTAGTGTTGTTATCTCATCACCTTTTGCTTTATTATGAAATTTCTACCAAAGATTTTTGAATATGTAAACTTTGAACCCAATGGATGGATGCATTTAAAGTAGACCAAATTTCTAATTATAAGGCTTTGATTCAAAGTAAATGTAAACATGGTGTAAGCTCTTAGGGTAAGGGGAATTTTTTTTAAAAATGTTATTATGTATACATGTGGATGTTATCCTTTAATACATTTGCCATTTTTCAAGTGTAGTAATTAATACAAATAATATTGACATATCATACATAGGTCATTTTCTAATCACATATGCAAAGAAGTGGTATAGAGAATATACCACAACAAAATCTAATATATGTACATGGAGATCACTTGTTAAGTTTTAAAATAAGATGAAAATGAAATTTAATACATAAATACATAAAACATCAATAATTGTCTTTTAGTGTATCTAAAAGGCATGTGATGTGCACATGATTAACTGAAATTTATCCCTCTATAAAACGTAGGGCATTAAAAAAAAAAGAGCATTTTTTAATAAGCATTTTGATTTTCAAAATACTTGACCTTTTTTCCCCATGTAATATCTCCTAGGTATCATGATAGATATCATAGGAAAAAAATGATTTTTTTATACCGATGTTTTATGTATAGTAACAACTTGCTTTAAGAGTGTTACCCTACAAATGATGACATGTTTGTGTATATGCAAGAAGTTGCAATGGGATATGTGAAAAAGAAATAAATAGTGACAACTTCTCCTTCAAAAAATTTACCCATTGCACCAACAATTCACACAAAAAGTTTTACCCACCTATTATTCATTATCAACAACACTTAGAGAGAAAGAAAGAGGATTGCCTATTTGACTTGTGCACGACAACCTTTTCACTTTGTGATGTGCAAAAGTGGGATTGGGCATTATAGCTTTATTGGGCAAGGATTGTGCATTCACTTGGGTCTACAACACCTTGACATAATAATAACTAGCTTTGCCCTCATGACAAAAAAGAAGAAGATGATCCTCAATCACACCTATAGAAAAACACGTAAAAATTAGTTTATAAAAGTTGTAATTTAAAACTTTAAAGTAGGTGAGAGGATGCAAATGATTTGATACTTTTATTATTTTGTTAATTTGATAGCTACCTCATTTTATTCCCTTAGTGTACAAGTTTTGTTTGGTTGCAATTTGAATGATATGTTACGTAATAGAAAGTTGTTCTATGTATTATAGATAATGGGAAGGGATATTAGTTGTTGTATATATTATAAAATAATGTATTTCTGAAGCGTAATTAGAACTAAAAATGATAAATAAATAAATAAATAAATAAATATCATGGCATGCCCCTCGTGTATTTCAACACCTTTATCATTATTCCATAAGGCAAAGAAGCTGATTGGGTGCTGGTTCCTATGGCATCTTCTCATCCTACTAAGTTTATTAATAACAACAAACAAACAGAAGCTAGGCTAGAGAGAGAGATGAAGAACATAAGGACAAAAAAACCTAACAAAACTAGATGAAAGAAGGCAATGAGGAACTTGGATGAATAAATAATCATAGAGAAGCTCATTGGGTAATGTTCCATGGGGCATCAATTTTCATCCTTCTAATAAGTTGTCAATAACAACAGCCAAGTGCAGCAGTAGAGAGATTTAACATGAGGACAAAAAGCTAACAAAACTGGATGAAAAAAAGGTCATAACACTTTGGATGAGTAAATAATCATAGAGAATTCTATTGGGTGCTGTTTCATGGGCATCGATTTTCATCCTCCTAATTGGTTTGTCAATACCAACAACAAAGAGCAGCCCGAGGAGAGAGATGAACATTAGGACACAAACCCAACAAATGTGGATGAAAAAATGGATGAGTAAATAATAATAACTCATTAAAAAAAACCCTATTTGTGTACTGTTCGTTCCATGGGCATCAATTTTCATCCTCCTAATTAGTTTGTCATTACCAACAACAAAGAGCAGCCGGAGCAGAGAGATGAACATGAGGACAAAAACCTAACATAACCTAAGCGGGGTGGATGAAAAAGAGAGAAGGAACTTGGATGCGGAATTTTTCATTCATCCAGGAGGATGGAGGGGTTTGAGGTGACGAGCCCTTGGGGGAGGAGGAAGGGGTATACGGAAACCAGAGACGAAGAGCGCGACGGCAGTCGACGACGCTGTGGGCCGATGGTTGTGCCCGCCCACCATCGTTTTCCGCTCGCATCGGTCGCTGTTTCTTTTGGGGTTTTTGGTTTTGTTTTATTTTGCGGGAATTTTTAAGGTATCGTTGTTGTGCAAGTGTGTAGCAGAGATGAGCATCCGTAACTTTTTCTCGGTTTCGGACAAGTGATGATGTTATTATGCAAGTGGTAGAGAAGGAGGAGGTGGTGGTGGTGGTGGTCCTGGTGGCCTTGAAGCTTTTTTTCCATTCCGGGTTTTTGCTCCTCCTCCTTAATAACTAGGGTTTTGCGATCTTCCAGCATCAGGTTTGTGGTCCCTTGCCTCCCGGATTTTTTTCTCTCATATCAGCCTCTGATTACAGGGGAGAGCCGCTGGGATTGACGGGGGGAGCCTGAGCTGTTGTTTGTAGTAGGGGTTTTTGGAGTGTTTTCTTTTTCTTTTCTTCTTTCGCTGCTGCTCAGAGTTAGGGTTTCCTGTTGTGGTATTTTGTTTCTTAATTTTGGGGGGTGTAGGTTATGAGGGGAAGGGAGATTACTGTATGTAGGTAGGTAGGGATGCATTGTAATTTTTTTCTTTGAGATTTTCCCATGGGGATACCATCGGGAGGAGGAGGAGTAAAGGCAGGAGCAACAACGCGTCTGGATACCAAAGTTGGGGGGAAGATTTGGCCTGATGGAAATCCGCAGATGGCTACTTTTGAGTTGGGGGCGAAGCCAGGAGGAGGAGATGTTGCAGGATCAGGGTCTGCAAGGGCTCAAAGCACACCGGAGTTTAGGTTTCGTGCCACAAATCAAGCATCAGGGCGAGGACGTGGGAGCAGACAGGTTCCTTTATCAGAACTTCTGGCATTTAGTAGGGCTAAGGGTGGTGCAAAGGTGAGGGATGACTGTGCCCCTTCCACTCCACCACCACCTCCATCACCACCAGCTGAACCAGAATCTGCAAGATCATTATTTCCCACATTCACTGCACATAAACCACTTCCAGTACCACCTGAAGAACAGCAATCTTTGAGATCCTCGTTTCCCACATCCACTGTATCACCTGCTTCTCCATTACTACCAGAAGAACATCAACCTTTACATGCCAACTTTCCCACATTCACCACACCACCACCACCTCCAGTAGCACCAGAAGAACAGCAATCTGTCAGATCCTCTTTTGCCACATTTGCTGCTGCTGCTGCTGGACCACCACCACCAGTAACACTAGCTGAACAGGAATCCCTGAGATCTTCCTTCTCCACATTCACCATTGGGTCCAATGGATCTATCCCAGCTTCCACCTTTCCAGCTGGCTCCACTCCTGTTGTGGGGATTGGATCACAGTCCAGACCCCCAACTGATTCCAACTCTGCAGCTGCTTATTCTGCCTTTAGAACTGGATTAGGTTTTAGACCTGTGACGCCTGCAGCCCCACAATTTGTTTTCTCTGCCACGAAAGGAGCCAAGCAAACTAACATTGTGTCTGATGCTGAACAAAAGATTGATAGCAGTATTGGCCCAAAGTTGCGTGATCTGCATATTGATAAGGATAGGGTAGAGTTGCAAACTGCACTTCATGGTGTCCTCCCAAAATTGAAGACACTTGAGATCAATCAGGGCATGGCAGAATTGAAGCCTGTTCTCCCCAAACTGGAGAAGCTTCATATCAATGAAGATAGGGTGGATCTGCCTTCTGGTTTCAATGCATCCTCAGGCAGGTTTCCATTTGTGTTTGGCCTGGCATCATCTTCCTCTTCAGCAGCAGCAACATCAGTAGGGAGGCCAGGGGTGCCAATGGCTATGGGGAGGTCAACTTCCAGTCCACCACCTGCAACACCAGCAGAGCCAACAACTGGGAGGCCAGAGGTGCTGCCAACTGTGACAGAGAGGCAACCTTACATGCCAGCAACTGCAGCACCAACATTTCCAACAATGGCAAGGCCAGTGTTGCCACCAGAAGGTATCGAGAAGCAAGCCTCCTGGATGACACCTACTACAATTGCAAAACCAGCAATGCCAACAATGGTGGGACCTGGAGCTGGTACAGAGGGGCAAGTTTCCATGTCACAAACTGTAACACAAGCACTTCCAATAAATGTGACACTGGGGTCAGCACAAACAGGCTTGGAAAGCCAAGTTTCTGCAGCAGCACCAGCAACTGCAACAGCAGCAGCACCAACAGTGGTGAGGTCAGGTGTCCCACTGACTGGTATGGGGGGGCAGGCTTCCATGCAAGCAACTGCAGGACTGGCATTTCCAACGACTGATGGGCCAGGGGTGTTGCCAAAGCCGCAAGGTTCTGTAACAAGTGCACCACCAACAGAAGGGCTGGCTGGTATGGAAGGGCAAACTCTCAAGACTCCTGCCATGTCCTCTTCTAATCCAAGCTATTTCTTCAGGTTCTTTGCCAATGAGCCAGAAGACAAGACACCAGTTTTTAGGCAAGGTTTTGTAGGAGGAACTGCACCACAGACAGTGCCAACAACAGTGAGGTCAACATGCACAGATGGGCAAACCTCCAAGACTCCTCCTGTTTCCTATCCTAACCCAAGCCCTTCCTTTACATTCTCTGCCAATGGGACAGAAGGCAGGACTACAGTTTTGAAGAGCAGGAAGGATAAGGTTCAGCATCGACCATTGAGACCAGGTCATCGACCACCACTGAAGGCGAAGAAATCTTCAACGGCTGAGAAACTTGCATCAACTCCAAGTCCTGACAAAGGAGAGGTGCCTATGGATTACTCACCACAGGATACAAGTCAGGCGGAAACTAGCAGCAGCCATTCAAACTTGCCTGTCTCAGGGGAGAAGGAAGAAAACAGCACAACTTTGAATGAGGATGATGAAGATAGCAGAACTGTGAATTGCAAGGGTCCCTTGGAGGATTTCCCCATGTCACTAGAAAAACTTAGGGCTGCAGCTGGGGAGTTGAATCTTGGTGGGAGGCCAGATGCAGTTCCAGAACCTTTGAGCTCATCCTTTGCCAAACAGAAAGAACACAACTCTTGGCAGGATTGTGATAAGCATAGTGAGAAGCTTCCAACCACATCAGGTACTCCATTAGGTGATTCTTATTCTCAGGATATTAAAGGTAAGGAACAAGAGGAACAGGAGACTGAATGGGCAGATGATCCTGTGGGTGCAAATGAGTTGAGTGAAGAGGACAAGAGGAATCCTCAGGGTTCAAGTTCCACCTCTTTCAGTTCCAGTCCAAGGGTTGAGTCAGATGGCAACGCCTTTCAGGGCCCTTTTGCATTTTCAGCCAGTCCAACAGGTGGGTCATCATCATTGCCACGGCGGCGTGCAAGGAAGGTCCACCGTGAGCGCATTGCTGGCAGGTTTGTGCAGACTTCAACTGCAAAATTTGCAGTCCCGAGTGTGCAGAGTGTGCCAGAGGCAAGTAATTTTGCTCGCTTTTCTGGCAATAGGTACGATCCTTTGTCAGGTGCATTGCCAATTGGGGACTTTGGGCAATTAGGTTTTGGGGAAGGGATGAATGCTTCCCGAGGTGTTGGAGCTGTGGATGCTGAACAACTCTGTGAGCGGTGGAGACTAAGAGGAAACCAGGCTTATGCAAAGGGGGATTTTGTTAAGGCAGAGGAGTTTTACTCTCTGGGGGCAGGAAGTGTCTCTCCTCATGAGACTTCCAAGAGTGCAGTGCGGGCATCGATGCTTTGTTACAGTAACCGAGCTGCCACTCGTATGGTGGTGGGTCGCATGCGAGAGGCACTAGCTGACTGCATGCATGCCATGGCTGTGGACCCCCACTTCTTTCGCGTTCATCTGCGGGCTGCAAATTGCCATCTTGCCTTGGGAGAGACAGAGGCAGCAGCAGCAGCTTTCAAGGAATGCATGAGGCAAGCGAAAGAATCAAATCCTCTTGATGTGAAGATACTCACGGATGCAGCAGAGGGGTTGAAGAAGGCCCAACAAGTAGAGGAGTACACCAAGCAGGTGCTAAAGCTTCTGCAGAACAATACTACCAGTGACACCAATGCTGCGCTGCGGTTGCTCAGTGAGGCTCTTCTCAGCAGCCCTCAATCTGAGTGGTTGCTAGAGCTTAAGGCTTATGCTTTGATCTCTGTTCAGAGGTACAATGAGGCTGAACAACTGTGTGAACAGACTCTGCCGTTAGCAGAATGTAATCATGCCAGTGTCGAGGAGAAAGGAGTGCCTGCCAAAATGATAGGGCCCTTAGGCTGGCGGCGGCGGTTGACTGCAAAAGCCAGATTCCATCTTGGCAAGCTTGAAGAGTCTCTGGAGATTTTGCTGCAGCTTCAGGAAGGTCCAGCCCCAGTAGTTTGCAATGAACCTCAGATCCCTGGGGCACTGTCTGCTGAAATGGTGGTGCCATCCATAGCAGTTATTCGTGATCTTCTAAGACACAAGGCAGAGGGTAACAGAGCATTCCAAGCAGGGAAGCATGCTGAGGCTTTGGAGCATTACACTGCAGCACTGGCAAGGAATGGGGAGTCACGCCCCTTCTGTGCTGTATGCTTATGCAATCGTGCTGCAGCCTCACAAGCTCTTGGCCATATTGCAGATGCGATTGCTGACTGCAGCCGTGCTATAGCCCTTGATCCTCAGTATGCTAAAGCAATTTCCCGTAGAGCTGCTCTGTATGAGAAGGTCCGTGACTATGGGCAGTCTTGTCATGATGTCCGTCGCCTTATAAATCTTTATGATAAACAGGTACAAATCACACAAAAAACTAACTCTCAACAAGGGAAAAGCAGTCCTTCTCCTTCCACAGGTCCTGGCTTCAGTATTGAGGAGGTGCAACAGGCAAAGGAGAGGCTTACAAAAGCTGAGGAGGAAATGAAAAAGGGGAATCCCCTTGATCATTACAGTATTCTAGGATTGGAGATGGGATGCTCTGCTAATGAGGTCAAAAAAGCCTACCGGAAAGCTGCACTTCGACATCATCCTGATAAGGCAGGTCAGTTTTTGCAACGGAGTGTGGACGGAGCAGAAGATACAGGCCTGTGGAAAGATGCAACAGATGATCAGCTTCGTCGGGATGGTGAACGGTTGATTGATGAGGTTCGTCGAGATGCAGAGCAATTATTCAAGCTTATAGGTGAATCCTATGCAGTATTGTCAGACCCATCAAAACGACAACGTTATGACACTGAAGAAGAGTTGCGGAAGCTACGAACAAGGACCAGTGACCTTGTACGGAATGTCTTTGGAAATGAGAGGAAGCATTCTCGTACTGATGATGGAACTAGTGTAGGTCAGTCCAAGGGGAGTTGGGGCAGCTCTAGTCCTGGGGAGTCTGGCAATCAGTCGAGGGCAGGGCGGCAGCGTGAACGCTGGGATGGTTACAGTTATCAATATCAAAGGTGGCACCCAGGCCCTGATGCTGCACAACCAGATGTCTATGCTCGGAGGGGTCGACCCATGGGTTCATACTCTGGATCATCCAGTAGACATTCATCCCGATGGGAAGATTACCAGTGGGATAATGTCTAGCAGGTTGATGTTACTTGTTCTCCTTTGAAATTCAGATACGTTTTGCTGCCTCCTTGATGGCCATCATAGCTCCAGCTGTTGATAAGTCAGTCAGTAGGTGTAGTTTTGGCACTTCAGGGTAATGTTGGTTGGCTATTTCATTTGGTTCAGAGTGCTCACATTGAGGGGGTGAATGCAGCTGACTCAAGAGTGGTGGAGCAAGGGTCTTGAGGAATGAGGCAATGGGTCTCTTACTAGAATCATGCAGAAACCCATCCCTTTGTGGAGGACACTAGTACCCACTTATGGGAGGAGATTCTGTAGGACATTCTTGCTCAATTTGTTGGCGTCATCTGGGTGATGCATATTGAATGCTGTTATACACACAGTTCAGTCAATGTGCAGATAGGTCTCTTCAAAAATGTATGATTCACTCACAACTGGTTTTGTGACACCCTTCTAAAAGGGAAGCATCTCTTGCGGAGCAAACCTTTTTAACTGAAATGCTCATGCAAAGATCCATTTTCTATCTCATTTCTGTTCATGAACGACTGGAATCTGTAGGAAGGTCTGATCTGGTTTTCTCTCTTCCAGGTATGAATAGGCAAATCCGAAAAACTTCACAGGTCAGAGCTTGATTTTGGAACTGATGGCTCTTGTATAGTTTCACATTAGTTCCTCTGGAAGGTGGAGGTGTGTTTGTTCCATCTTCCTGATGGCTGAAAGCAGAGACTGCAGTGAGGCTTGTGCCAAAGCCACTTCATCATCAAGTTGATGCAGGCAAAGTCTGGCAGATTGGTGAGGAGAATAAGGTTGGAATGGTAAAAGATAGATACAAGAATGAGACATTGATTGCAGCTTGATACCAAGATAATGTTAAGAAGATTGCACATGCAGATTTTGTCAAGAAAAAGAAGGTTAAAAGACATGTAGAAGAAGCACAAAGCAGTTCCTTCTTGGGTCGACTTGATCCATCCATTATTCAAAATTCACATGCCCATTGTGTAAATCCACAAAAGCCGTTGTGTTGTGGACTGTGCCAGGTACAGGCCATTTTGCCTATCCCAAACTCCTCTCAATCACCTCACTGCGCATAATGGCCTGTACTTGGCTGTTCCATAATACATAGCAATTTGCTTTGGCCAGATCTCACTTACACAATGAGCCTTGCTTGTTGTAAGTTGTAACTCACTTTTGATCAAAAGCACAAAAAAAGCCTGCTTACCTTTGCAGCTTCAAAAAACCTTTCCACACTAATAAAAAGTGTTGAAATTTTCAAAAAACATTTGTTCTGAAGGGAAAAAAAGTTGTGAAAAAAAGAGAGAATATTCAGGACATAATTAATTAATTAATTAATTATTCAACAGCCATGTGTTGAAGCTGCCCCTGTACTACTTCAGTATTGAAACTGTTACATTACTAGGAATCCCCCTTAGTGTAATGCTACTCTTTGCATACCCTAGTAAGTTGGCAGCTTTGACACTAATTATATTACTTTTGGAAATGTTGAAATGTTCAAAAAAAAAATTTTTTTTGAAGGAAGATACATCATTTTTGGAAATGTTCAAGAATATTCAATTTTTCAACATGGAATTTTCAAAATTAATCAATTATCTGACAGAAAACTGTTAAAGCTGCCCTTCTACTAAAGTCCCTATTGTAATTTCCATCAACCCTTGGCAATGGTTTGCACCCAAACAAAAAAATACAAAACAAAACCCAAAAAAACATCAAAGGGGAAGAGTTATCATCCATGGAATGAGCAGAGTTATTCATCCAGGGTGTATCAATTATGGATGAACAGAGTTGTCATCCAATATTTATCATCTGTAGATGACCAGAGTTAATTATTTCAAAGGATGATTTGGGCAAGCCTTCGTTTTGTTGTGTGGAAACTCTAAACTCTTGGGAACACTCTTGGGACCTCACAGAACCCATTTCATATGTATGATCCAGACTTTATCATCTATGGATGAGCATAGTTATCATCCATGGATGGATGAGCTTCGTTGTGTGTTTGGGGTCTCTCTTGGGAGCCAATTCTCCTGCCAAATCTCGTTCCCAGAGAAACCCAGAAATGCAAAAGGACTAAAGGAAAACTCTGAAATGCCACGAACTTGTTCTCAGCTTGTACTACCACCTTGCACAGGCGACCCCTCATTTTGGGAGTGTCCCTGTCACTAGGGCCTCTTAAACCCTACACTAAGGCCCGCTTTACACTAGGAGTCAGGGCCGATGTTCAACTCAAATCAAGCAATTCCTATTAAAGCAAAAGTTGAAATCAGCCCCAAGGGTTTTACACTAGGACTCGAGGCTGAAATAGAAAAACTTATCTTTTCAATCTGCTTATTGTATATTGATGTTTAATGTAAGGTCCCCACTAATCAGCAGAGGGCCTTGTAAGCTACATGTTAAGGGGCTCATCAGTGTAGGGGGTAAAGCCCCAGGGTGAGAGCTTTCTCACAATTGTGAGCATTGGACAAGGTGTGAGTCAAGTCTGACCTCAAATTTTGAGAACAACCTCACCTTTGTGAGCACAAGGTGAAGAACATGATCATGAACCGACACATCCATAGATATGACACATATGAGAGGGGACTGATATTATGCCTACTCTTCAAGAGTTGGGGACATCTTACACTTGTTTACAATGTCAGTCTTAAGGAATAGGTGTAACATACTCTTTTTTTGGGTCATATAAGGTGCCCTCCCAATACACTGAGAAATTTGATTGCCTTATGTGAGAAAAAGTCCTAGCTTTTGAACCCCTTCTGAGAGTTTGGATACCTTCCCCTCAGCCCACTAGCAAGGGTACACAAACCTCAGAACCCCCACCAAAAGGATTCTTTCTAGAATAGGGTCTTCTCATATAGATTAATGTCATCATTTTCTTCAATTGCTGGCCTTTCTGATTTAAACTTTATTTTTTGGTAAAAGGATATTATATATTTTCTTTAAGAATGGGTATGGTGACACCTAGGTGTGAAAGAGCAAGAGAGGGGAAATATAAACTAAAAAGGGGGTGGTAAGGAAGCATGTTTTTCACACCACAGCCTATGGGTAAGAGACAAAGCATTGGTGTAAGATTTGGACTAAATTTTTTGACTCCAACTTGACTCAATGTGTGAGGGACATCTGAAGTATTGTGTGTGTGTGTGTGTGTGTGTGTATAGGATGGATGGGCACGTTCCCAGAAAGCATGCATCTAGATAAGAAGTTCTTCTGGCTCGGACTTGGGTTCTCTCTCTCTCTCTCTTTGTTCCTTCTTTTCCCCCTTTGCTGGGTGCTTCGTTTAATGCAGTTTGCCAGGGTTTCATCACATCTAGGGTAGACAGGCCCATCACCAATCGCCTGCCTATGACCAAACACTTTGGCACATCTTTCTCAATTCTTTTTCATTTGGAGTGATTTAAAATGTTGTAAAAGCGCTTTCTCAAGCTCTACAAATCTTCTTTGAAATGCAAATCTAAAGGACCAGCCAAAAAATCCAGTAAAGAAAAAATACTTTTTTCAAATTGAAAAATTTGTTTAAATAAAAAAAAAATCATTTTGACTCTTCTTACTTTCAAGCCTCATAATTTTCTTATTTCTTATTCATTTAAAACAATTTAAAGTGCTAGAAGAGTGCCACCTGAAGTTTTACAAATCTGATAGCAACAGAGCGACAAAAAAGAATTTTTTTGAGTGTTCAGGAATCGATCTTTCTAATGTTTGGCAGTTTGTTTTTTTGAGTTCTTGACCCTCTTTACTTTCTCATTTCTAATCCGTTTTGGACACTTGTTAATGCGTGAGTGAGATGCGGCAAGAGGAGGGGTTCAAGTTTTGTTTGGACACCAGACTCAATGGAGCCCTCCCATTGGATCTGGCGTGCCCTGAGTGCTGAAGTGTTCGCACACACGGGCCGATCTACCCTAGAGGCAGTAAAAGAAGTTGATAGTTTGAAGTTGGAAAACTTTGAAGGGAGCCTAAAAGGCGAGGGTCATTATGTGATGAGCTGCTTGTTTCCAATTGGGAGAGAGCTTTGAAACTCCAGACATGTAACGAGAATGGTCAGGAAACGTGTCAAATGGGGGCATGCATCTTAGAGGCGGTTTTCATTAAGAAAGCGAAGAAAAACAGGATTTGGTACCCACCACATCAATCGTGGCTGAAATGTTATACTTATCTTGTTTTTTAGGTTTAAATTAGGGTTTTCCCCCCTCCCCCACCTCCTTTCTTCCTGTTTCTGGGAAAGGCGCGACAGAGCAGGGTTTTATTTTTCAGTTTTGTGATATAGAATTTCGCACAATTTACTCAAAACTTGGCAAAATTAGTCGAATTTGCCCCAGTAAAACACATTTGTCCAAAATTTTCCCAAATTTTTGGTCCAGAAAGACAAATTTTGTCCAAAGAATTCACTGAGAAGGAGAGACTTCATCAGTCACAGTTGGGGGGAGCTTTGGTTCGGCCATTTAGGTGGGGGGCTGGGTTGAAGTGTTTTTTCATGGGTGATTTTTTTTTCCTTTTTTCAACCTAAAAAATATGATTTGGACACATACACAGGATTTTTGTAAAAAGTGGCCCTAATTATCCAGATTTTTTATAAAAAATTTAATCCCCAAATTTTCACAACAGAACAGATTCCAGCAGTTAGCCAAAATGTAAAGGAATGCTGAAATTCTTAAAGTTTCACATCTGGGCTATAGCCAAATTTGGCTAAATCTTTGTGTTGATGATCACCAGTTTGGCTACTACATCACAAAATTGGAAAAAAACACTGCTGGGGAGGGAGCAATTCTTTTTACCTTAAACAAAGCAGCGTATTCTTTTTCACCTGTGGTGAAATTTTGCCACTTGGCAACTAAAAAAAGGGTAGGGGGGAGAGGGGGGCCAGGGCTGTGACTTGTAACAAGGAATTTTTTGAAAAAATGACCCAAATCGCCAAATGTAATTTAAAAAAAAGTTGAAATCACCATATTTAGACCATAGTTTGTTGCAAGTCCCAAGTATATAGCCAGGTTTTAAAATTTTCAACTTTTCTCTCTGACCTATAGCCAAATTTGGCTAAGTCCTCTTGTGGCTGATGACCACCACCTACTTCACAAAATTGAATGAAAAAAAAAAAAAAAAAAAAAAAAACCGTGCAAAAGTGTTTGCTGAGGGAAAAAGAAGGAACTCTTTGCAGAGCAAAAGAAGCGGAATAGGAGAGCAGAGAGAGAGACACATGGCGAGTGCAAGGCTCCCCCCTGATTTTCAACTCATGAGCTTGTTTGTAAACGAGGGCGCTTGTCAGCACATCCTTGCAAGAGACCTTTGCAAGTCTGCAGCTGCTGCTGTGCAAGCAACAGTAATATTATAAATACTACTTTACCACGCAAAGCTGGCGCTGTAATAACAAATTTTGTGACGAATGAGTTTGCCTCATCTGGCTCCTGACAACGCAACACAAATTGCGCTCATTTCCAAATAGGTACCAGTTTTAGTGCACGACATGTTCTAATAAAACTTCTTCCATGCATTCATTGATTTTTGACTGGCGAGTTGTGTGATGTTGCAAAGAATGCGCTTAAAAGCGGATAGGCCTACTTATTACTCTTGTGAATCTGGAGTCTGTGAGTATTTTGTGTGTGCATTTCGTTATCTCTTTTTTGTTTTCCTGGGGTTTCAACAGCTGCAGTTGTTGGTAATAGTATTTGTACCCGGCGAAAAAGGTGAGTCCATCTGCTGCCCCTTCATGCGGCTTGGCAGGTGGCCTGACGCCTGGCAACAGGTAGCCCGGAGGAAAGATGGGCGATTAGTGACGGGGCGGTAGCCGTAATAGGCGTACTAAATTAACTAGTCGGCCCGAGGGATCGAGAGAGAGAGGGGCGGGTGACCCGGAAGTATCGGGAAAAAAAAGCAGAAGATTACCAGAGTGGGGGCGGTTATTTGAATTTCAAAAGAACCGCAGGTTCCTTTTAAAAATAGGTTTGAAGATCAGAGACCTGTGCGTTTCTGGGTTTTTAAAATCATCCGAAACGAAGAACCGTCTATCCCGGTTAATTCAAAAATCTTGAAGCACCTGCGATTTACATGAAGAACGGATGGTTTTCTGACCGATTATTTGAATTATTTTTTTAAAAAAAAATTGAAAATCGTGGTTTTAAGTATATACCAAACTCGGGTCTTTGATTGTTTAGAACCGAGAATATCAATCCTAAGAACCTCAAAGATAACCTCCGGGTGTCCAACCCCCCCGCCCGGGTTTCTAATATCCGCCACGCACCTGAAAATTAGCCGTGGGGGTCACGGTTCTTGCGGTTTGTGGTCCGGGGCGGGCCGAAGAAGAAGACCGACCCGGTGAAATCGGATGGGGGTTTCGTGGGGCTTGCACACACGCGCAGGTGGCGGATGCCTGTGTTGCGGCGGCCAATTTTGTTGCAGCTGCTGCGCTTTGCTTTGCTCCTGGAGATTAAGTTAATGGGCCCTTTGGCTGCATTTCTTTCTCATCAAGCTTTTTGCTTTTACTTGCTACTGCTGCTGCATCAGGAACGCATTGCAAGAACACAAATTATTTGTTATCATTCTTCCCGCAGCATTTTTCTGACAGAACTACTTACTTGGAATTTTTCTTTTCTTTTCTCTCTTGTAAAATCCTCATAAGTATTTTGCTACTAACTTAATTCGACACAGCAAGTCTGTATCTTGGTCGCTTGTCTCCAAGTTTGGTGTGGACTTTTAAATCATAACTGCTTTGCCTGCTTGTGTGTTGTTGCAACTGGGAATCAAGGAATGTACATAGTTGTGCAAATAAAAGAAGGATCGGAGCTTCTCAACCATGAGTAATAATAAGAGATGAAGAAAAGCAGTTGTGAACAACAAAACACGAAGGAAAATTGAAGAATATACTTTCAAGGTCGTCTGAAGGAAGAAGCTTCATATAATATTTTGTGTCGTCAGGCTGTAGGAATCTGCAAAAAAGTAGAGAAGAAACATTTTTTTTTGAAATTTCAACAACAGATTTGAAAATAGAGAAAAGAAAAGAAAAGAAAAAAGAGGGAGTTGTAACAGGAGCTTGCTACAGAGCTGGACTGTGCTTGAAGAAGAGGAAATCGGAGAGAGTCTTTTGAATCTGTACTTAATATTACGGACAAGAGAGTAGTAGTACATCACTGTGGAAAGGGAATTCAGAAGCTGAATTGGTGAGGGAAGCTGCCTCGTGGGATAAGAAATCACAAGCACAATTCAGTAATAAAGATTGAGAATTTCAAGAGGGCAACTTGGATGTTGCTCTCTCTGACAGAAAGAGAGAAAGAGAGAGAGAGGAGGGACCATTAAGGTAACGAAATTCGGCAAAGGAGTGAAGAACTTATAAGAAGAAGCTATTTGAGGTCTACAGGATCTATGAGTTTGAAAGCATCACAATGTAAGCAGACTTTCTTGTCGAATGAATCGCATGATCGTTTCTAATGAAAGTCTGTAAGAAAAGACTTTGCTGGATGTTCTAATTTTCTAATTTTTGAAATATTGTGGAGGTTGTTGGGTTGTGTGTGTGTGAGTGTGTGCGTGTGTGTGTGCGTGTTTGTGTGTCGTCGGTGTTTCTTTTTCTTTTTCTGGGAAGAACCACTTCGAAGTACTCGATTCTTGTAACAACAACAAAGAAACAGGAGGTTCACCAGCATGAAGCTACATGTGCGGGTGATGGAGGCCCGCGGGTTGGCCGCCAGGGATTCCAACGGATTTAGTGACCCATTTGTGAGGCTGCAGCTTGGCACCACTAGGGCGCGAACGTCTGTCGTGTATAGGAATCTGAATCCGTCTTGGAATGAGGAATTTGTGTTCAATGTAGTCGACTTAGATGAGGAGCTAAGCATCATGGTCTGGGATGAGGATCGATTCACTGACGATTTCTTGGGCCAGGTCAGAATCTCAGTTTCCAGTGTTTTGAGTGCGGAGAAGCTCACGGTCTACAGGTCATGGTTTCCTCTCCGGAAGCGCAACGAGAAATCCAAGCACCCAGTTACCGGTATGTTGTTGCACTCCCATTTCAAGCCAATAGTTCATGCGAGTGTGGAAGGTGCAATGGCCAATGTCTTAGAATGGGTTTCAAGTGTACACCATCCTCAGATTATTCCACAATAGTTTAGTCGAAATCTGCATGTACAACCATGGGTTGATCATGTGCAAGAATGTCTACGAATGTGTTTGCCTACCCTTCTGAAAACCTGAACATTAAGATCAGAAATTGCTACTCATGTACAATTAGCAATTCCATGAGGGGAGTCTGCAAAGGTTGTATTATTACCTGGTTCCCATGTCTTGATCAGCATGATGCATAAATCTGTTGCTTCTGAGTGATGCTTGGGGCATGTCAGCTCGCGAATTTAGGTTTCAATATTGCAGAGCTCTATCAAAAAAGCTCAGGAGATCCAATGACTGTGTGTTATATGAAATTTTGCTGAAATGATGGCCCACACCTCTTTTTTGCTGTGGGAGGGTAACCACTGAGCTTAGTGTGGGAAGAGCATGCAGCTAGTGGATTGTTTCCTGCTCTGGGTAGAGTGTAATCTACCACAAAGCCAGCAATCTGTACATGGCAGCCTCAGTCTGGGCTCTATCTCTACCTTTTTGAGTCAATTTCTTTCACCATCATATAGACTGCAAGCCACTGTACACCTTGTAACCTATGTTGGCATTGCAGATGGTAGCTTCATGATTCCTCACTATGATTTTGCAATCTGGCTACTTGAAAAGTTTCCATGTACTTCTTTTTGTTATGTACTCTTGTCCAAAAGAGATTGTCTTGGCTGATTGCAGGTGAAATCTGTTTAAGCCTTTCGCTATTTGGAAGACAGCCTTCTCGTCAAAGTATTGAAACAGACAGTGTGGAGATCCCTGTTGTTCTGGAGGAAAGCATGGCTGTTTCGAACATTGCAGAGGAGCAGGAACCCTTGCTCTCACGTTCAACATCCATGGACAGTGACAGTTCTACTGATGCATCACACCTTGTAGATGTGCCAATGTCACCAATGTCACCAGGATTGAAGGTATGCTCATGTTGTTCCTACATGCACAAAGCACTCATCGAAACTGGTGACAGATAGAACCCGGAATACTAAAGGTGCTTTAGGTGATGTAACATCCAAGTAGTAGGAAAGCAATTTGGAATGAATGATACTTTGGAAGAAAGGTCTCTTGCGAATCTGTTGCTCTCTTTCTTGTCAATCAGGTCTTAGTCTACAAGATCTTGTAAAGAAAGAAGAAGAATCAACTGTCGGTTTTTTCACCTTAAAATATTGATCAGCCAAAGAGGGGAATGGTGAAGACCATGGTAATGTGTATCTTCCTGACCTCTATAATGGTGATGGGAGGAGGGGGAATTCACTTGGTTTAGTCAGGTCAGAAAAGCTAAGGTTGTGTCTGAATGAAAACATGGGTGACAGGTGGACCCTGAGGATTACATAAAGGAAAACTCAGAGGCTCTGCTAAATCAAGAGGCAAGCACAGGATTACATCCAGATGAGGATCTGCAAAAGGAAGTGAATCTCCAGAGGAAGAGGCATAAACGGAATAAAAGGTGGAAAGATGATGTAGATCGAGTTGCATATAAGCTCTCTTCAGTCTTCAAAAAGCCTGGGAAGCATGGAGGTAGCGAGTCACCTTCTTTTGCATCTTCTCGGCCATCTGAAAGGTCAGTAGCACCAGATTCCAGAAATAAATACTGCTGCTATTCTGAACTATTTGTATGGATAATTTGACCACTGCAGAGCATTCAGATACGGATTCTTTCTACTGGAAATTATTAAAATGACTTTAGGAGCGTGTAAACTCCAGAACTTTAGAACATCAATCCATTATGAAACTTGCATCCTTTGTATTGTGCCTATGCAGTCATGTTCCAAGTTTGCAGAGCAGTCTGAAAGATGCACAGTTTTGTACAAAACCGAGGCAAACTCTTGCCATCTTACTCTGGTCTGTGCTTTAGTCTCTGAACTTCATTGAAACGGACAATATTGTTCATGTACTGAGCAGTGGGTTTCTTACTGAATACTGATGGCAGTGAAATGAGCAGCGATGAAGATGTGGAGTCAATTCCTCTCTCTTTCTTTGATGATGATGGCAAGACTGTAGGGGCATCCCCTGAAGAGATTCCTGCTCCATTGTCAGGAGGAGTTGTTTTGGATCAAATGTATTCAGTTAGTGCAAAGGCACTCAATGCAATTCTTTTTAAGCCTGGATCTGCATTTGTTCAAGATTTGATTGCAAGTCAGAGATCCACTGATTATGCTGAAGAACCTTGGAGGAAAGTAGGAAATGAGCCTATCAAGAGGACCATTTCTTATGTAAAAGCTGCCACAAAGCTGGTGAAGGCAGTGAGGGCAACAGAAGTGCAGACGTACACCCGTGCTGACGATAAATGCTTTGTTGTCAGCAGTACTTGTGCTACACCAGATGTTCCTTATGGAGGGAACTTTGTAGTTGAGCTGCAGGTAGAATTCATTCGCCCTTGCATTTTTCCATCTATCTGTTTCTATCAAGTTCTTTCTCATTTTAATGTTCTTTGAACTGATAGACTGAAAGGTTTTATATTTGCAGATCAGTATTGCAGCTGGTGAAGACTCTCCAACTGGAGAAAAGTCAAGCCGCCTAGAAATCTCCTGGAGGCTTAACTTCCTACATAGCACAATGATGAAAGGAATGATTGAAAGTGGTGCCCGGCAGGGCATAAAGGATAGCTATGAAATTTATAGAGAGGTAACTGAAAAGGCTCATTGTGTTCGTGCTTTAGCAGCTCTGTACTTGATAGAAAAGTGGCACATCTTACCAGATAAGCATGTCTCTTCTTTTGTACTGCTATAGAATTGAGCAACTGCAAAAGGAAGGGTTTACACTTTGTACCTAAAGCTGTATCTGTGGTTTTACAGGTGCTTGCAAGGCATGCAACACCTATTTTGGCCGATTCTCTATCAAGGACAGTTTTGACTGGGAATCAGGAAGATGAAAGGCCTGTAAGTGACTGGCAGTTCGCATGGGATTACTTGGGCAAGTACCATGTGCTGGCCGCACTGTTGTCATTGATGTTCTTGTTGGTGCATATTGCCATCACTCCTCGCAAGCAAAAAGGTGGCCTTGAATTTTGGGGGCTTGACTTTCCAGACACACTGATGGAACTGGTTACTTCGTCAATTGTGGTTGTTCAAGTCGAAAATGTTGTTAAATTGGTTTACGATGTAGTTCGAGCCCGCTATTGGCAATGTAAGAATCTTCTGTGACTTTTAGATTGCTGTTTGACTGATTTGGTCAATGATGATTCATCCAAGTATTGAGTCTACCTTCAATTTCTAGTCACAAGCTAAAACCTTCTGTGAATTTCACATCAGTCTTTATTAAATGGAAGGTTGTCATGTGCTGCTAGCATGGCATCTAGCAGCTTGTTGAGAAAATAAAAATTTAGCTCTTATGTTTTATGTGTATGCAGCTGGAGATCATGGTGTGAAGGCACAGGGAGATGGTTGGTTAACAACTGTGACACTGATTGAGGGGGAGAATATTGCCCCAAGTGACTCTGGTGTCGCAAATCCATATGTTGTGTTCACTTGCAATGGAGAGACCCGCACAAGCTCTGTCAAGTTGAGGACAGCACAACCTCACTGGGGAGGTATGTGATTACTACACTTCTGCTACTTCATGTGAGGTTTAAATTCCTATTTGCTTCCACTGTTCCACACTGAGGAATTATGCAATGCTTTCCTTTTTTTATCTTCTGGTCCTTTCGATTCTCAGTTCCTGTCATGCTTGGCACAAGTGTTACTTGCTGTGGTTTTGTTTCATCATATCATAAGTGGAAGTTTTATATGTGCATCTGACACAGAGTAGATGCTAATCATATATTTTAGACTTGTCTTGCTCTAGACTTGTGGCATCATAGGCTCCATGTCCAGTTCAGATTGTGCAGAACTTTGTGGATGAGACTTTACCCATCCACAAATCTGCTTTCTGTAGTCTATGCCCTGCACTCAAATTGGACAGCATAAACTTACTTAGCTGATTTTGTACTGAATCATACTTTGTATGTGGCAGAAATATTTGAATTCAATGCCACAGAGGATCTGCCCTCAACCATGGATGTTGAAGTCTTTGATTATGATGGTCCATTTTCTGAAGCTGAATCACTTGGTCATGCTGAAGTGAACTTCCTGAAGCAAGGTCCCAGTGAATTAGCTGATTTTTGGATTTCACTTTCTGGCAAGAGTGCCCTAGCTCATGGATCCCGGCTGCACATTCGTGTGAATTTGTTCAATACACAGGAGACAGATGGTCTGCCTGGATACATTGAACGAGTGGAGAGAGAAGTTGGAGCCAAGGTGCACCTTCTTTCCTTTTGACTGAACTGTGAATGTTCTTCTGTTTGTTGCCTCTGGCTGTCTTTTCCCATATTCTTTTTCTTTTTCTACAGAATTTTGGTGCTGAGGGGAACGAATTACCTGCAGGTTTTAAAGCGGTCAGCACAAAGGAATTCATCATTTCAGAAGCTGTTCTCACTGCCTGCAGAAGAGTTTCTTATCAATGACTTTGCATGTGCTATCAAGCGCAAAATACCAATTCAGGTGATGCTTGTTTCTGTATATTTGAGGTTCTAGAGAGGCACCTGGACAGTGGGGAGAACATTTCTTTGCCATCAACAGAGGAGAATTAATCTCTGGCTTCTGTTTCTTTGAACTTCAGGCAGCTTGGATTTTGCTATCAGATTGACTCTATTACAGTAATTGCATGTCTGTTTCCATTTAGGGAAAGAGTGTTTAGACAATTGACTGGTTTTACTGGTTTCTAGCTACTGTCTTTTTTGAACAGAATGCAATGGTTCATGCAGGGACGACTGTTTTTATCAACTCGTTTACTGGGGTTCTATTCCAACCTTTTTGGCCATAAGACCAAGTTCACTCTGATGTGGGAGGATATTGAAGAAATAAAGGAGTCAGCACAAGCCATCAATCCATCAATTGTCATTTTCCTACGGAAAGGACGAGCTTATGATGCACGGCATGGTGCTCGAGGCATTGATGGGAGAGGCCGTTTGAAGTTTCAGTTTTTGTCATTTGTGCGCTCTGGCACTGCTTTCAGGTAGAATTCTGCAGAAGAATGCCTCACAATTGTAACAAGGCAACCAGAGGAATCGTGCTGTCTTGTTATGTATGTCTTATGTCTTCTGGTTTTGGACTGAGCTTTCATCGATTGAATCCAGTGCGAGTTTCTAACTTTGGTACATTTGGGATTGCTTTGGCAGGACAATTGTTGCTTTATGGAAGAACCGACATTTGAGCCCACAGCAACAGATGGACATCATAGCAAGTGTTGAAGCAGGGGACATGAAGTATGCAGTTGCAGAGAGACAGGCAGATAATACTCAGCCATTTCTGGCAGTAGAGGAGGCTAGTATGTCTGAAGTGATATCAACTGAAATTCCTATTACTGTAAGAAAACTTCCTCTGATTTCTATTGATAGTTCTCTGGGCATCTTGGTTGCATCATACCATCATATCAAAGCTAAATTGGTGTTTAATGACAGAAAGCATGTTTGTGAGAGCTTTTCTTGGGGTTCTGTCAATTTGTACCTTACTTCTCTGAGTTTTGTGTGTATATGTCTCTTCTCCTTACACTTTCCAGATTTACTTCCTCTTTTGACCTCTGAAACACCATCTTGCATACTGAGCTGTGAAACAAGAATTCTTGTTTCTTAGGATGTCCTGAGATTATTACTCTTACCAATAAACACATGATTTGTTTACAGGCTGAGTCGGTTTTGTCTGTCTTCAAAAACAAGGATTTGGATGAGAGAGTACATGAGAAGCTTGGCCTCATTGACTACAAGAGCACTGGCTGGGAAAATGTGGATCAGAAGCCTGGGGTCCAGCGGCGACAGGAATCCTACACCCTCAACCGGCAGATTAGTCAGTTTGGCAGCAAAGTTTCATGCATTCAGCAGATAACTGTAACATCAGAAGATGCCAAGAAAATAGTGATTGATGACATGCTGACGCTGCATGATGTGCCCTTTGGTGACCATTTTCAGGTGATTTCTTCAATGATTGTGGACAAAAGCAAAATTTCTTTTTGTATGTCCATGTAAATGTTCTGCTTTCAGATGTGTTTATACCACATTTGCTTGACTTTCCAATCCTTCACTGCTGACGAGCAATCAGTATTGTTCCAATCAGTTGCATACATCATAGTTATTCTCTTACTCTAATCTGGTCTTTTCCATCCTTGGCAGGTGCAAGTGAGGAGGGAGATTGAAACAATGTCCAAGAATCCTGTATCTAGCCAAGAGAAAGCATTTGTTGGGGTTGCCTGGCACAAAAGTACAGAATTCCAGAGAAATATAACTAAAAATGTTTATGAGCACATGACAAAGCAAATCCAGGAAATGACAGGCCTGATTGTTGAAGAGGTTCTTGCAAACAACAGATCAGAAAATTGATGGAGCTTGAATTGAGGTTGGCCAACTCTCTCATATTCCAAAAATTAATTTTGCTCTCTGACTCAACCATGTCAACTTGGTTGGTCAGCTGTACAAACAGGAGTTGAATGTTTGTAGTAGTTGTCTCCATCCTTGGACGTGCAAGCTTCTATAAACTGGTGTCGACAGTATGTTTGATGCTCAAAATGCATGGAAAAAGATCCGCTGAACCTTCAGGAGATGTTTCCACTTGTGGTCAAATTCCTCTAGAAGGACTTCAGGTTATCACCACGTGTACCATGAGAACTGTGCTTTAGAATTACTTTGTTATTTTTTTTAATAGAACCATCAGCAAAGTTGGTGTGTGATACATCAATGGGATTGTTAGCATGCCTGCATCTGTGAAGAATGGGATTTCTCAGCCCCATGAGTCCATAGGAATTGAGATTACAGCCATTTCTTTTAAGGCAGCCACAGGACCTCAGAGGTAAAGCCGCAGCAAAGGGACTGTCTTCTTTTGTGGTAGTGTCTGTAGTCATTCATTTGTGTGGTCAGTCATTTGTTTTTCTCTTAGTGACCATGAAGAAGTTTAGCTTAGCATGAACACTCAAAGTGCTCATGGCATACAACTTTAGACTTTACTTTTGCTACAGTTTTTTAGATGTCTGCAGGTGGGTATCAATTTGCACATAAAAGAAGACTTGTGGACCAGTCAAGTGATCTAATGGTAGAGTCTGGAACAGAAGTGGTACATAGATGAATTAGTACATGGGAGAGAGACTTGTATACATACTTGGGGAAAATTGTTATAGTATAACTCCTCATTGGTCATGATGAACGCGACCACATGTAACATGACTCTTTGAATTTTGTGAAACAAAAAGTTGATTCTTTCATGATTTTGTTATATCATGGATTTTGCCTTTTTTGGTGACAAGTATGTTTCTGTCTTCTCCTCAGGTGTGTTCTGTTCACTGCAAAATAGGTTTTGTTTGTTTTTTGTTGTATGTTTCTTCTGTCTGGCCAGTGTTAAATGTAAGCAAAAAGTGGATTCTTTCATATTTATGTTACCCTCATACTGTGATCCTCTCTCTCTTCCTTCCCAAGTGCTTTTGGTATGTAAGCAATGATTGTTCCAAATAGCATAGGTACACCCACTACTCACCCTCTTAGGAAGGGATACCTATTACCCCGGAGCCAAAAATGGTGATGAACATTTTTAGGAATTAAATTTTCACACAGCCAATGAGAGGGCTCAACATGCACCTACATGGACCCAGTTTTTCCTCTTTTTGTGGGGTTGGGGGGGTTTGAGATTTTTTTGGGGGGGGATCTTGCTGTTTTCCACCATGTTTCCAGTGTGTTGCATCAAGTACCCAATATAATCAAATGGTTTCCAATGATGAGTAAGCACCCTCAAAATACAATCCTCCTTCAACCTCACCCAAACTAGGTAACTTGCCTATGTATGTGGATAGGAATCAAAGGTGAGTAGGTAGCAAAAGAATCTAAGTGGGTATTATGTAGTAGGTACATAAGTAGGTAAATGCCCGTGGGGACTACCAGGTATGTAAATACAAGTGTAATGGTTAGTACTAAGTACATATGTAACCATAGTGTTTAGTTGTGAGACTGGAATACAATGAAGAAATGTTTCCAACCCACATATCATCCATCTTGCATGGTGTTGTGCTGGTTCACTCTTTGCCTGTGTAATTTCTATTCATTTTTAAGCACAACAGCAGACCCAACAACCTGACAAAGCTTCTGGCACCCTCTAGTCAAGCTCATTGAGCAGAGGGCCAGCAGGAATTTCACCTGCACACCACCAGGTTTGAACTTTGAACCCGGATTCTTTTGTGGTCCCAGTGTCCGAGAAGGGACTATGCCAGTGAGCCATCTCTGGAGTGGGGACGTTTTGTTCAGTTGGAAGCTTGACTGTACAATTCAATACATCTTAGCCGTAGATATGATGGACCTTGGTTGTTGTGGTAGGGAAGGCCTTGCTGTGAAGGCACTACATCTTGAACCTTAGGCTCAGCCCTTGGTTCCCCAGGGCCTAATGATGCCTTTGACAGCCAGGAGGGGCCTTCCCCCTATAGAAAAATGCTCCACCAAAATTCAAGATGTTTCTTAAAAACCCATATTATGGAACAGGAGAACCTAAAAGTCCTTATATTTCCATTCCAGGTTGTAACCATCTAGTAGGGGAACTATGTGTGTGCATTCCACTTTGGAACTATGTGTAACCATCTAGTTTGTGGAATTATGGGCATGCCGTGCTACAATTCCCACTTTGTAGAGTCACTTCCGGACAATTCTCTGGTATTTTGTCAACTCTACATAATATGAAATTTGTTTTGTAATTCTGAAAATTCTCACAAATTGATTTGGGTAAGTTTTCTTGTGTGTGTGAGTGAGAGAGAGAGAGAGACAGAGAGAGACAGAGGACACATGTTGCTCTCAAAATCAGATTGGTGATTGGGGGCTTGCAGAAATCCATATGTGTGTAAGTAGTCGAGGAGTTTATCAATCTCAGAGAGAATGCAGTAGCTCAGGGGAATGTCTTCATCCCCTACAGACTTGAAGCTCCAAGTTTGAAATCTTACTTCAAGGTGGGCCTTTAGTGGGGGAGGAGGGGACTAGGAGTAGATAGATATGCAGTACCTCATCAGCAGCAAAGATGAGTACAAGATTCTCAAACGCAAAGACAGTGATGCAACTGAGCACGGTGTGTGTGTTTTTTACTCCTCTTTTTTGTATTGTATCAAGATTGGGTTTTTTGCTGAAAATGAGGATCAGAGATTATTTGCTTTGACCGTGGAGAAAGACTGCCATTTGGGTGATGAAAATGTTTAAGCATACAAACACTCATCTGGCAACTACCTTGAAGCTTTCTTCAATGAAATGTTGCGGGACCTTACTTACTTTTTCTTTTTCTCTTGGAAATAAGTCCCTGTGATAGCACATCTTGCTGAGAATTTTTTCCCCATCTTTCACCCATTATGAAGCTTGAAACCAAATTAGGGAATACGCACAAAAACAATCAACAGACACTGGAGAAATTTGAGGTTTTTCAACTTCTTGAACACAATTGAGGTTGAAATTTGGTGGTCATCAATTTGGTCCATTTGCACCTGTGCATTTAGAGTCAGCCCTTTAGGAAGCAGAATGCAGTTGTGAGTGTTTGTTGGATAAAGCAAAAGAGCGCTCTAAATTCTTTCTAGTATCGAAACCGGAACATAGCCCAGACTTAAGCATTTCGTCATGAAAAAAAACACAATGCAAAAGAGGTGCACCAAGAGTGATGCATGGAATAGGGCTTTTCTCTTAGCAAGAGACTATATCCATATTCTATCATCAAGCATGACCATTTACACCAAAACACAGATGAACCAGGAGAGAGAGAAATTTGAAAAGTCTGCTTGGAAAATTGTGATGGCAGGAATTGCACTGGAGGATCTGCGAGCAAGTCTCATGTCTGACCTAAGAACATCAGAGGGAGCAAGACAGCAGCAACAGCAGTTTTGTGGGCCTACTGTTGCCCTCACTTTCAACTTGGTTGTGTCTGTTGGGATCATCTTGATGAACAAATTAGTACAATACTGACCCCCCTTCTCCTTTCAAAGCAATTAGGTACCTGGGCACCCATGCATGTATGTCATTAATTCAATTTCCATGTCATTGTTGGGCCTATTCAAGGCTTATTGAGTTTCTTGAGTCTTGAGACTTTTAGGCCCTGTTCTTGAAGAACCTGTTCTTATAGCTGCTGCCTTCTTTCTGGTATTGATTGTCAGGTATTGGGCAAGGTTGGATTCAATTTCCCAATTGCGCTCTCACTCATCCACTATGTTGTCAGCTGGGTTATTATGGCAATTCTCAAGAGTGTGTCCCTCCTGCCTGCAGCACCCCTCTCGAAAGCCACACCACTCTCAACTCTTGTGGCTCTCAGCATTGTCATGGCATTCTCAACTGGCCTTGCAAACGTGAGCTTGAAATACAACAGGTACAAAATCCTCTCTCTCTCACATCACACCTTATCTGAAATCACAGTCCAGATTTGTCTATGTCTAAGCACAAAGGAGACTGACTACCAACAAAGAAAAGAAGGTGGAGGAGCAATGAATTGGGTTGTCTCTCTAATCGAAACTTGAATTTTGTCTGTTGGGTTTTCAAGTGTGGGTTTCTACCAGATGGCAAAGATTGCAGTTACACCCACCATAGTACTTGCTGAGTTCCTTGTACTTGAACGCCGAGTTTCATTCAACAAGGTATTCAGTTTCAAACCTTTCTTGTTGCATAAAGGTCATTGTCAATGAAGATAGGCTTGCATAAGCAGAGCCCATCAGTGAAGGTACTCATTTGCATACTGTTGTTTTGCTGAGTCTGCCTGTTGCTTCCAGAAATATGACAGAAATGCAGAATGCAGATGTTTGTATAGTGGGTTGCCTGAGATTTCCCAGAGTACCTGTTTTGCTGGAGATTTCTTGATTTTACTCATGAGAGTTCTTATATTGTCTTTCCAATCTCATGGATATGTTGTTTTGCTGAGGGATGCAGGGTTTGACATTAGTGGTGGTTTCAGTTGGGGTAGCAATAGCATCAGTAACAGATCTTGACTTCCACTTGTTTGGTGCCATCATAGCAGTTGCTTGGATTATCCCAAGTGCTATCAACAAAATTCTGTGGTCTAACCTCCAGCAGCATGATAGCTGGACTGCTCTTGCGTAAGATCTCCTATCCATACAATTTTGGGTTATACACACTGGTGGAGGATGTGCTTGTGAGATGCTTGCAATCCCTTGATTCCCACAGTAATTTGTACTTGGACTGGGCAAGTAAATGTTAACAAAATTCCAAGAACATCTGCAGAAACCACAAGAACTTGAACATCAATCTCGTAGTTTGAAAACACAATTTTAGGTCAACTTTGTTGAAGAGTTTAATTCCTCAGAATCTCTTCCTGGGAGTGACCCCTTTCAACCAATTGTTGATTACCTGTACAGCTTGATGTGGAGGACAACACCCATCACAGTGTTTGCTCTGGTGGCTCTTATGCCATGGCTGGATCCACCTGGCATCATTTCTTTTGATTGGAGATTTGCCAATACTGGTGCCATTCTTATTTCTGCGATTTTCGGTTTTCTCTTGCAGTGGTCAGGTGCCCTAGCTCTTGGGTATGTCCTCTTGCAAATTTTTGTACTTTTCCACCTTTTTCTTTTGCAATCCAGTGTATGGAAGAACTGAGTACTTCTTTGGTGGCAAATGGCAGAGCAACATCAGCCATCACTCATGTTGTGCTTGGCCAATTCAAGACATGTGTGATTCTCCTGGCAGGCTATGTGTTATTCCAATCAAATCCCGGCCTGAAATCCTTGGCTGGTGCCACAATGGCACTGACAGGGATGGCAGTCTACACATACTTGGGTCTGAAGAAAAAGGAGGGAAAGGAGGAAGCAAACCCTGTATCTGCAAAACAACCATTGCAGTTTCCAAATGAAATTACTTCCAATAACAGATTCAGTCCTGGAGATTTCCATAGCAATGGAAATGATACTGAGCATGTGTAGTAGCTAGGCAACCACTCAATAGGGGATGAAAGTCCTAGTGAACCATCCTCTTTTTCTTTCTGCGCTTGAAGAGTCTGAACCTCACAAGCATAATTTTCTTCTCTTCTCATTATCTTCACCGAAATATGGAACAGAGAATCCACTGATCATTAATTGCTGTTTTGTTCTTATTGGAAGTCATAAAAGGCCGAGGAACAAAATTATTGTGGTTTCTTGCATACAAAAAGGAGATGTCTGTGGAAACTGCTTGGCACTTGCCTGCATAATTCCAATGTCTTTCCAATTCACATTCAGTTTGGTGTCTGGAGTGCAGGAGGGTTCCTCCTGCACTTTCCAGGTCATGCAATTACAAGCATCATGAAAGAACTCAGTTCACCAAAAAGAAGAGGGCCAGTGCACTATCCATTGGAAGCCTGTTATGACTCAATTGTAGATGAACTCCAGATGACTGCTTTGGTAACCCAGGTCTTGTCTTGTGAGTAGGTAGGTGGGTAGGTAAGTACGTAGGTAGGTAATATGATAGGTGGGTACTAGATAAGTAGATTCATGTAGGTGATTGGTACATAGGCAAGGATCAGTCTATTATGACACAGTTACAATGAACTCCAACTAATTGATGTTGGCTTTCACCTTGGTATTTGGAGTTCTGTAAGTAGGTCATCAGTAGATGAACTCCAACTAATTGATGTTGGATTTCACCTTTGTACCCTGAGTCTTGTAAGTGGGTAGGTGGGATACTATGTGGGTGCTAAATTCATAGATGCAGATAGGTGGTTGGTACATAGGTAAGGGTTTGTGGGTTGTTAGTAGCTTGGTTGTAATGAGCTAACCATCACAGTCAATTAGGGAACCTGAACCTAATGGAGAAGTGTTCCCTGTCTGACCCACCATCCATACCTCATGGTGCACTCATGGTTGTTGGTTCACTCTGGCCAAGGAAGAGTATTGAAGTACACACACAAGGTGAGGAGTTGACCTCATCAGCTGAAGAAATCATTCCTTTATGCAGGTTTAACATCAGGATCTGTCACACAATTACATGAAGAGAAAGAGAGGATCTTGATGGATCTCACAACAGTAATCCATAAATCAGGCTGCCTGCACTTCTCTCACCTTGAAACCCAAGACAACATCACTAAGTCCTAGTGCAATGAAAACCTTTGATTAACTAGCTGGATTTGGATATCTGGTTCATATACAACAATTGCAAGATATTCAGGTTTCCGAAACACAAGAGACATGCAGCAGTGACAGAGGCCTGGATTCAAGAACCTGCCAACATTGGCACAAGGTCAAAAACACTTCACAGTGCATTCAAGCCTTGAGAACATGGCCAGTAAAGAAACATCTCTCGCTAGAAGTACAGCAAAGAAAGTCCCAGTGCAGGTTAGCAGACATGACATTGAGTTTCTAGTTGGAGATCTGGTACCAATCATATAGTTGAATGCCACTACATATGTACTGCTCAAATTTCACAAGCAACTTAATCACATGGCTACCAGATTGCTAACCAACCAGCAGTGTTAATCCAGCATTGAAATGAGGTCTTCTTGTATCTTTGTGAAGGCACTACTGTCTGTAGGTCATACTTTAGTACCTTTCTCCAGTTCTGCATCCAATAATTGAAGGCCAAGCTAACACAAGGTTTTCCAAATCCTTGCCACTTGCTAGTCTGCTTGAAATCCAGAAGAAACAGTTTGGAGTAATCACTCCTGCATCCATGGACTCAAAGTCGCCAGGCATAAGAGTACAGTAAGTTACATCACCATACATTGTCAAACCATCTGGAATATGGAATGGATTGCCGCAAGAACTAGTTTCCTCTTGAAACTTCCCCCTTCTTGGAGGATCGAATGGGCAACATGTTCCAACAAGTGACCCCAGAATTGTGCTACTGATGATGTATTATCTATGTTACTGTTTAGCCATGTGCAAGAGTCAACCGTATCCAGCTGAACAAGCATTCAACCAATCTCCTATTGAATTGAGGAGGTGGGATAACAAAATGTCACCACCTCACATTCATGATCAGCCACCTGAATGTGAACAATATTGTACACTGGTTCTCTCGTTGTTCTCCCCAGTTAAGAGAGAGGCAACAGTGATGAATTTGTAACAGCATCCAAAGAGGCCAGACCCTCTGTGTGCTTTTTGCCATTGTCCAGAACATGCCTTGGAACATTACTCCCAGCTTTACTGAATTCTTCAAGAGCCTGCACTTTCGGAATTCACATGCATAGCTCCATAATTCAGTCTCCACACTTCAAAATCTTCAAGAAATTTCTTGGATCACACCCCATCAGTCCTAACAGGTAAATATAAATGTTTTCTAGGAACTGCACCTGTTTTGAAACTCCTTGAAGCTTGAAGGCTTTAGTGGAGCAAACAAGCAGAGCATCTTGGCACCACCTGTATTGTCAAAGATGTTTCTTGTTGTGCATCAATCACATACCAAGTAGAAGGGTCATTGAAAACAGTTGCCAGATTCCTCAACTTTGCAGGGACTAATCACTCTTGGGATTTGATCAAGTCAGCAAAATTGAGGAAGAAGTGTTGCTTATTTGATGTACCAAACTACTTTTCCTCTCTGTGGTGCCACCTGCATAACGCAGAATATACTGTCATCAAACAGTGACTTTCCTGTACCCTTTTCCGTACCAATCACTGAACCTGTTGTACTTTGACCCAAGCACAGTGTGTCGTTGATGATTCTTCTAAGATCCTCAGAACATTGCCACACCCATATCAGGAATGGACCGACAAAATTTCCCAATAGATCAGCAGCAGCCACTCTCAGGAATAGTCCACATTGTTAATTGGCCACTGTCTCTCTTGCAAAGTTGCAGAGGTTTTCAGGACCTGTGCAAAACCTGGACAACATGGGCCAGACAAAGAAGAGCCAAATGTTCACTGGTTTATGCAAGACTCAACAAAACATCAAGCAGATGAATGGAAGTGTGCTTTGTATGGAACTTTCAGACCCACAAACAAAAGCAAAAACTGGCTCAGGAGCATCGACAGGAATTGGTAAAAGATTTGAGTTCCCTGGTAAAGAAATGTGCACGCACCCTTCTTCAACCTCATGTTCTTTCATATATTGTCTCGCCACTGCCTAACTGCATGCCATATGCGTGCTCGTTGGCCCACTGTAATTTTGACCCCAGTTGCCTCTGCCACCATCTTCAACAGCTTATACACCCCTTCTTCAGTGCCCTCATCTACCAACACTTTAACAGTGACTTCCTCCTTTTGCAAAGCTTTGATGACCTTCGGATCCACCGAAAAACCATGCAGGAATGTCTCCAGCCACACATCCTTCAGATCCGGGCATTGAGTGTGTGCACGTCCATTGCTAACCAATGGTGCAGGTCCTGATCAAAAGCAAACAAAATGTCAGCGTTTCTTCCATAAAATTTGCAAAATTTCATGGATAACAGAAACACATATAAGGAAACTGTTTCCACACTGGAGAGCTATCAGAAAGAGCCAATGTCACTGTTTTGGTCAGAAATAACCAACCCCCATTGACAGTAATACAAACCAGTGAGTCCAACAAACAACCCTTGCCCAATGAGAGGTGGAAGTACTGATGAAGTTCATGATATTCAAGCCTGACATTATGTTTATCAGTTGTTCAACAACACAACAGAGAGCTTTGGGTCCAGCACTGAGTTCTGATCAGCAGACACAAGAAAGCCGAAACCAAACCTAAAGAACAGCAAAAATAAATACAAAACCAAAACCGAGAAATGACAGTAACACACATGATATCCAGAACACCAACACAGCAACATATCTATGAGACTGTTGCAGAGTGAATCTCCACAATGACACTTTGAAGCTAACATGAAAATGCATTTGCAGTCATAACATTGTGAGACTCACTCCCAACATGTCAGACCTTCACCTTCATCATGAATAGCAGTGACAAGCTGCCATGACAACCCACTGACTTCATCAGCTGCCAACAGCAGGTGGGTATAGATCATCAACTCCCAACAGTGGTTTGAAGGTCAATCTCATACAAGCCATTGTAACCAATGTACTGAGTTTATACCACAAGACAAGCAATAGTGGGAAAAACTCAGCCATGATGCAGTGCAGCTCAACAAGACCTAAAAGAGAGGAATAAGACCAAAGAAAGATGTCTGTTTAAGCAAAACCCTTGTCAAGACATTACAAGAGATCTGCTTGCATTGTTTTCATTTTGCTCGAAATGGTTGGCAGTTGAGACTCACCAGGAGCACGAGGTGGTCGACTTAGGGATGCAAAATGTGGAGGCTCCTGCTGAGGCAGTGGCAATGTTCGCAAATACACTGGCGGCAATGGAGGCAGAGGAGGTGGCTGTGAAGAAGAAGCAGGAAATGTGACAACAGGATATGTGGAGCGGTCATTGTCTTCAGAACTATCCAGAGTGTCCTCACCTCCACTTGTACCACCCTGCACTTCGACACTATCAGCCCTGAGGGGCTCAACAGGTTTGTCAACCTGGAGATTGAAACAAATTTGTTGTTGTTAGCATTGCATTCATTTGCAACCAACTGTGAAAAAAAAAATGAAATTGCTATCATTTTCAGAAAGTGATAAACTTTGAGAGCTATGGGTCATATGCAACCAACTGGAAATGGCTTGTTTGAGTGTCTTTTCCAAGAGACTTACCAAATTGCTGCTTGAAGTTATGGGTCTCAGGGGCAGGACTATACTTGATGGCTGCTCCAATGCCTTGTAGATAACATCATGAAAATAAGCAGGAAGCTTGTGGATCATTCTCTCCTTTCTGTCCATGCTCCAGAAATCGGGAGCACCAGGTTGGCTCTGCCATTCTTTAATGTGGACATAGTTTGAGTGCAGAGAATTCCAGCGTTTCTTCAACTGATGTGCTGATCGTTGCATACCAAGAGCCTTGCATCGCTCAGCCATGATCACCCATTTTCGTTGGAAATTCAAACCTCCACGCTTGATTGAGTTTGGGTGCTTCTGAGCTTCTGCATGCTTTGCAGCTATCAAAGTCAAGGTTTCACTTTCACTCCACCTTGTATTGCGGACTCTCTTGACACCATTTTGCTCTTGCAGTCTCTCCCGAATGATTTCATCTGTACCCTCCTCACCAATCGGTGTATCCTCCATCTCAATTGGTGAATCATCTGACTCATCATCCATTTTCGCATCATCAAATTTAGTATCCTCTATTTTCATGTCCGCCTCCAACTTCACATCATCATCAAGCTTTCTGCCATCTACTTTGGGATCATCATCCTGTATATTCTCAAACCCACCACCACTTGTGTCCTCTACATTCAGGTCTTTTGGTTTTACATCCTCTGGAGTTGCATCTGCTTTCTCTGGAGGCTCCATCTTTTTTTCACTCAGGTTTCCGTCTTCCCTCCTTGAAAACACACAAGAGCATATACCAAGAAAGGGGGAGAGAGCTCAAGCAACTTGAAAAATAGAAGACCAAAGTGTAGACCTAGCTTCCATTCTGCATTGAGCTCCTTCTACTGCTCATCCTGAAAATAACTCTTGAGGAAAAAGACATGCTACTAAGAAGATTGATCAAAGATCTGCAAACCCTAAACCTAAACTAAAAAATCTGTGCTCACAATTTGTGCCTCCTATTGATTCAGATTCCTGAGATGGTATTTTCTGATTGAGCTCTGATGTTGATCCCCACTTGAGGTTTGAAGTAATGAGAGGCCAGAAACACTCCACTGGTAATCCTCAGTATCCTTTTCACAAACACCTGTAGTGGCAAAAGGGCAACATCATCTTCAATCTCTCTGCCATATTGCACCTCTCCTTCTCTTCCCTCCCCTTTTGGCCAGCAACAAACATATGCATCAAGTATTTTTTGTTGTCCACTTTCAATTACAAAAAAGCATTTCTACTCACAAAAAAATTCCTTCCTTGTATGTGTGCATGAACCACATGGTTTGATGGCTACCATAGCCATTGCAATGAAAAGAAGAACTGGACTCTCGCTCTTCTCTAACAAACAGCATACCTTCCACCTTCAAAAGCTCAAAGCAACCATCTCTCTCAACCCACAAAACATTTCCCAAAACTGAAAATACGCAGAGATATAACTAACACACACACACACACACACACAACAACAACAACAACAACAACAACAACACCGACACCAACAATAGCAACAACAACACCAACCAAGAGTCAAAAGCTCTTCACAATCCTGAAGAGTTCCACCACCACCTCACCCAGCAGAGCAACGAGGAGAGCAAACGAAAGAAAAAAAGAAATTGAACGCATTGACTGCTGCATAAGCGTGCATGATCACCACCCCAGTTTGCGTAACTGAAACAGCAAAAGGAAAAAACCCCAAAAACCTTGCACAGCAAAAGAGCAAAGAAGCTCAAAAACCAAAAAACATTCCGCTCTCTTTCCAACAACGAAAAAACAAAAAACCACTAACTTTTCCAAACCACCACCGCAAAAACTCGAGAGTTTGAGCAGCTAAGCTTTGTTGATGATTCTTCCACTGACTAAGAACCCACCACCCAACGAGAACCCAAAGAAGAAGAAGAAGAAGAAGAGTGTGCACAATTGGGTGAGTGAGTGGGGTGTGTAGATATACCTTGCAAAGACTTGAGCTTGCCAAAACCATCACCTTCCTCTTCAAGTCGACGACCAAAGCTGGAAACTAAAGCGAGAGAGAAGAAGAAGAAGAATTTTTTTCCTTGCAATCAATCGAAACGGCAAATCCCCGAAAGCCTCGATTCCTGGGTGAAATGAAAGAAAGGAAGAAAGGAAAAAAAGGAAAAAAACCCCCACTTTTTTCGTTCGCTCCTTGGATTGTCCTCCTCGCCTCCTCCTCCTCCTCCTCCTCCTCCTCAACGTGTGTCACAACGCAGTCGTCGTCTTGTTGTGCGTTCTCAATCCTTCTTCTGTCAGTTCCCGATTATGTTCCAAACGCTCCCGCAAAAACCCTTCCTTTCGTCTTGTTCTTGTTCGTCCTCGTTTTCGACGACGACGATGTTGTTGTTGTTCTTCTTCTTATTGTTCTTCCTCTGCTATCCTCCCAATCCAGCAGGCACCACGGTTCCTTCTAAACTCTCTTGTTTCTCTTGCCACAAGAGCCAAGAAGAAGAAGAAACAAAGATTGCGTTTGTGTTTTCGAAAACAACAACACTAACTTCTTAGCTACTTCAAAAAAGATCAGGAGCCAGAAATCAATGAGGAGGAAGGAGGCCTGCTGAAATTCTCAAAGTGTTGAGACCAAGAACTTCGTTGTTATTATTTTTATTATATCATTGAAGAAAGCTCAGTGGAGTTGTAAAGTTTTGCAAAATCCTCTTTCTCTCTCTCTCTCTCTCTCTCTCTCTCTCAAGGTTTGATTTGGTTGAGTCTGCCATGTCCAAAACAAAGTGAACCCATTCTTATTCTTTGTGCATGTTTAATTGCACTTGTTTTGTACAAGAATTTCATGAGTAGATAGAATAAGACATGTCATGAATTTGCATGAGCACATATAGAATATGGAAATGAGCATTCCATATGTATGTGTGATGGGAAAAAGTAGTTTTCTTGCTTGCTTGCTTGCTTTGAGTGCAGAATCCAAAGCAGGTTTGTAGCAGCCCTCTCTCCCTATTTATGCTTAGCCCCCAGTTACACAAAAGGAATTGTGCATCAAGGATGACAGAACTGTGAGAAGATTAGTGTGCACTTGCTTGCCTATCAAGTGATATAAGGATAGACAATACAAGTGGCTTGGCAAAAATCTCTTCTACGTATCAGATTTTTGGATCAGAAGCAAAACATGACAACTCAGATTGAACAGTTTGAAAATAAATCTCAGGAATCTAGGACAAAGGAAGAAGAGAAAAAAGAAGCAAGAGAAGGTATTGCCAAAAGTCTTGAGCAAAAAAGCATTCTCTATGTTGTATTGAAGTTGAGGTTTGTTAACCTGAATCGGTAATCAAGTGGCAAATGATTGCGCAAACCAGTACAGGTCCTCAGCAAAATCTGCAATATATCATGATCATTGTTGTTGTCTTTGAAAGGAACTGTTGTTCCCATCTCCTTCTTGTCATGTGACAAAGTTCGCTCTACAGTTCTATCTACCAACACCATCCACTTCTGCACAAATGAATTCACACATGGGCTCCAAATTGGTTGTGCCAGGAGCAGGGGGATGGAGAGTGGAAGATCTTCTACAGCAGAATCCAGATTTGGACAACAGAGAAGCGATGACCAACACCATGAGCTGGCTATGAGACCCACTAGCTGCAACCCTGTGATAGGATACTTCGCAATGCAGGCCGAGTCTATGGAATCTAGCAACCAAAGCTGCTTATCGTCAGCTGAAAATTCTTGAACTGATGACACAATTTCAAGCAAAAGAGAATGAACTTCCAAAGGTGGACAATCCATGACATATGTGAGAGCTGGTTTTAACTCTGATGGAGAAAGACAGCCTTTGGCAATTAGTCGTGCTTTCACAATAATTGCCTTCTTCAAGCTTTCTTCATCCCTGGCATTTGATGTAGGAAGAGTGTGTAGAATCCACTCCTTTCGCACATGCGTTAAACATTCAATTGCAGCTGGCCAGTCATTTTCCCTTCCATTTTCAACTTGTTGCTTCCGCCAAACAGGGAAAGGCAACAAGTGAATTAGGGTTTCCATGCACCGCTCGATGACCATCTTCATCGAGTTTTGCCTATCTACATTCTTCCTATCTTGTAAACACTGGGAAAGGCCCTGCCAAACACAGGCTCCAAAGCCTCCATAAACTGCAGCATTATTATGGGTGCAAACATTCAGTGCAAGTTCTCGCACTTCCTCAATGAGTTTCTTCGATCTGGATTGTGTGAAAATCTGCTGCACCAAGCCTCCAAGATGCCGCATCAACAAATTACAAAGCGCTGGTTCAATTGTACATAACCTTGCCAGCTCGCAAAGCTCATCCAAAAATGTTGCCAGTGGTGGAACAAACTCTGCATGAGCAAGTGCAAACAGCACACACTGCTTGCGCACCGAGAAATCAAATCCCCTCATTAGAAAGTGAAGAAGGGCACCCCAATCAAGTCCTGGTAATCTAGGAGCTTTCTCAAGTACACGTAAAACTGAAACAAGAGTGTGTACAGGTGGAGGAGATAACAAGCTCAAGTCCTTAGTCCTAAATGACAAAAGCCATAAACATAACTGTTTTAAGCAACTTTCATTAGGAAAGCTCTGTAAGCTCCTCATTGGGTAGCCCCATTGGCTTGCCTCTGAACTTTCTTCTGTTTGAAATCCATTGCCATGAGCTTCCAAATAAGCATTATGCATGAACCCAAGTGCCCATCCTGCACAGTTGCGTTCATGGGCATCAGATGCATCCCTGGCAACAGCTAGTAATGCCTGAACCATGGTCTGCATCTCATCTTCAAATCTTGTCTCCTTCAGTAACATGGCAAATTGATGTTTCCTTGATGGAGCTAATAGAGCAGCACCTGCACCCAAGGCATTTGCAATACCCATCATGGCACAAAGGCGGCCGCCAGACACAGTCTGTAATGATCCTGATCCTGCTGCGTTCAGGACATTCAGAAGAGAAGAGATGACTTCATTGTCATGCCCAGAGCCAATGCCCCTCTCTTCCAATACCACTGCCAACAAGTTACCTGCCCCAACGCATGCTGCTGCTGTTGCCAAACCTGGAATCTTAATGGTGCCCTTTTCTACAACCTTGTTGTTAATGCCTTTGTCTACAAATGCACAGAGCCGCTGAAGAATTGAACTTACATCTGCCTCTTCAAGCAATTCCAGTCGTAAACAAACTTCCACACAGGTAGGAAGCACCAGAACTGCACCTGTGGCTAAAGACATAGCCTCAGAAAAGGCAGCAGTTTTCATTCTCAAGCTCTTGTGAAAACTTGGGATCTCCTCAGGCAGCCAGGATATCATTAAGTTGGCTATATTCAAGACAAGAGGTATACATTGAGCTCTCTCAAGTGCAGTGACTGCACTTCCTAAACCCCATACAAGCCCACAAACCCCCCACATGTCATCATCTTCTTTCTGCCAGTGGTTCTTGTTTAATCCATCTCCTACCCAAAATTTCACACCACTCAAAAGAGTGCTTTCAGCCAAAGCTCGAAGTTGATCTGCTGCATGAGGGCACACTTGCATTGTGAGGTGAATAAGACTGCTCACAATTTGCAAAAGAAGATCCACCTCCCGATTCTTATCTATTTTTGTTAGCCCTTCAAGGGTTTCACCTGTGACATTCGTGAGAAGAAGTGACTGACAGATGATGCCAAGTCCCACCCCACAAGCTCCCAGCACTGTGCCTCGGTCAGTGGTTCTCGCATGCACCATGAGACGATGAGAAATTTCCAGTTTGCGATGAAAGTCAGTTGCGTGAAGGCAAGAGGCAAGTACTCCAAGGGCAAGTGCTGCTGACCACTGTCGGTGCTCATGGCCATCTTGTAGTAGAAGCTGAGCCTCCAAATGACTACCAACTACAGCCATGACGCTGTGCAACATTGGCGGCAGTGCTTTACACAGTGCAGCTAGTGCCAAGGTTCCATTGTCTGCCACCCGAGAAATCTCATCTTCTGCTGTTTTCTTCACAAGAGAGTAAATCTCCATGGCAACTCTGTTCAATAGATCAGGATTACCATTTGACAGTGGCAATGATTCCATGACTGCGAGCTTTGCATTCAGCCAGCGGGGGAAAAACAATGACCATGACTGCAACAAAATCATTGCCAACACCAGGTTTCCAGATACATTGAGTTCTGATGCACATTCTTGAAACACACTCTCATAATCTGCATCCCACTTTACCAAAGCCTTTTGGAGCTCTCTCTTTGCTGATGCACCCCCCTTTGTTTCCACATGTTGAGGACGCAGAATTTCTAGACAAACTAGTGATGCTCCTGGTAGAGCTACAACAGTTTGATTCAGTTCAACCCTCTTGAATTTCTTCGACACCACAGTTGCTGGTGCAAATAGTATATGAGGCAAGGCATGAAGTAGTTTCCCTAGTTTTGTGAGCCTGCTTTTGTTCTCCTCTCGATTTTGACCTCCCCGTCGCCGTGTCTTGTGTTCGAAATCCAGACTCTTGATGACCAGACCTTCACAACAGTGTAATGCAGCTGGGGATGTTTCAGAAAGGAGTAAATCCACCTGAAACCTGACTTTCTCTGGTAGTGCCAATTCCAACATCTCAACTTCATACAAAGAAAGAGCTTCAATGGCTGCTGCCCGGGTTCTCCACCATACATCACTTTCACTCACATCATGTTCCACAAGCCTGGAACAAGCTTCATACAGGTAGCCAATGAGAGTGGCTGCTGCTTGAGGGTAAGCTGCTGCATCCATTGAGCCATGACCAATGAACTCACACAAGCTTTCAGCTACTATGGGATCAGATGGCAACGATGGGAACAGCTTTGAAAGCACAAGCCATGCAGTGTAAAAGTCGATTGAGTCATCCTTACACAACAATGCCAGACTTTGTAAACCAAGAGCACGAACAGATGAAGTGGAGCTCTCAATACACGCTTGTATTGAAAGAACCAAATCAACTCCTCTGTCAGGATTCTTTCTGCACACATCACGTATTGAAGCTGCTTGGCTGAGGCACAAAACAACAGGATTCATGGGTTGAGAAATGTCTGTCGCTTGCAGCACTCCTTGGAGTTGGGAGAATACTCGATCCGTGTACTCCCAAGTTCTACAGAGCAGTCGCACAGCAGTGGCCTGGACTACCGGGTCAGATTTGTAGTCCAGTAAAGGCTGAAGTGTCTGTACTACAAGTGGCATGGTTGCAGGATGACATGCCAGATTCGGAAGCACCTTCAGAAACCCTAATTGGACATCTGGGTTTCCAAAATGGTCTGAATAGGTTCCAGAACCATCTCCCAGACTCTTAGACAACCTGAGGCAGAACAACACAACAGGGAGGACAGATACACCCCATATTGGCTCCGCACGTCCGATCGCTGCAAGTGCATCAATCGATGTAACGCTAAGTCCAGTATTTGGATGGAGTGCTAGAACTGTACCTATCATACAAATCCACACTACCATGCTCCCACTCAACCCTGCACCAGCACGTGAAACTCCAGCCCCTTGCCTTTGCAAATACTGCACAAGCACCTTAAGCCAATCATGAGCAGAACTTGAGCTGTGCAAAGAACCAAGTAAAGAGCAGTCAGCAAAGAAAGAGACCCAGGTTTCTATGTCATTGTCTTCTGACCAGACAGCATTCAGTAGCCGTAGAACCACCATAGCTAGGCACTGTTCTCCATAGCTCGAACTGCTGCATGTAGATGCTCTTTGTTCTGCTTTCCTTATACAACGGTCATGGGTCAGCATTATATACTTGACACGCTGCTCAATGGATTGCAGTAGATGCGAGGCCTGGATCTTCACGTGCATAGATGGGAATGACATTATGTGGAGTGCTGGAAATACCCATATGAGGGAGCCAGGAAATGATGACATTGAATCATTTGCAACTGGGGAAAGAGCAACAGCATCATCTTCAACCCACATTGAGGCCAACTCGAGAAGCAAAAGTTGTTCTTGCTCAAGCTCCACCATGGCCAGCATATGAGCAAGCCCTACCATATGCACTTTCCAAACCTCTGAATGCAACAATGATGGTAGATTTTTATCATGGAGCAAGTGCACCACCCGCCTGACCAATACAAGGGCTGATAATGGTGAGAACCCCTGATTCTGCAGCTCATGAGTTAGCCCCATGAGCAGATTCAAAAGCTCTGATCCCAAAGCCTTCACCTCTTCCTCTCTTCCAATGGACACCACACTCTTTAGAAGACAGTCAAATACATCAACAAGCTCTTTCAAAGCAGAAATCACAGTTTCCTTTTCCTGGGAGGTGTGCAATTGACATTGCTGAATACAACCAAGGAGGAACTTTAAAATAACTGGTGCATGCACTGGACGTGAGCATGCTAACACTGTAAGCTGTGAGTGGAGATGGCGGGCAAAGAGTGCATGTGAACTTGACACCATGGGTTGCAGTAGCACATGTGTGAGGAAAGGATTCAAGAAATGTAGCACAACTGAGAGATCTCCTTGTGATTCTTGAATCAAAATGAGACCAAGGCTATTGATGATTGCCATATGTGCTTCTTGCCGAGATTTGAACGCTTTGACCAAAGGATGAACACTTGATGATTGCATACTCCTGACTCCTGGAATCTCAAGAGAGGGATCTTTACCTTCATGGATTCTTCGCAAAACAAGGCGACAAAGGAAGCCAATTCCATTTACAAGACTTTCAATGGATTCAGGCCCAGCAGCATCCAATGCTGATTGAAGATCTTGTAAACCCTGCTTCACTGTGATCACATCATCTTCACATAGTTTGCAGATTTCACTTACTGTTTGATCAATTACAGCTGGTCTCTGTGACACCAAGCATTGTGTGAAAGCTTCTTGGCCTGCTGAGGACTTCAATCCCACATGTGCAGGTCCAAATCTGAATTTCTCAAAGATGGCAGAGACTGCACACCGCTGTAACAATGGGTGCGGGATTTGCAATTTCTCCAACAGTGGTGCATACGGATTATTTCCTGTTGCCATGATGTGAGGATGGATCCAAAACCTTCTTAAAAAGATGAGAAAGCTATAAAACGTAGGAATGTGCCACCCTCCCTTGAAACCATTCCAGTCTTCAGAGAAAACCAAAAGAATTGCTTTTAAGGAAAACTAATCAAGGAGTTTCTCAAATTAGAGCCAGACCACAACCAGAGATCCTCTTTGTCAAGAATGATCTTCCCTTGCTCCTCCCCATCCTCCTCCTCCTCTTCCTCCTCCTTTATTGTCTCCATGACTTCTTCGCTTGGAACTGCAAAACCTCATCACGATGAAGAAAGAAGCACCAACCCTAAAAGCTGAAAACCCAAAACCCACAGAAACTTTTTCTCACGAAAAATTGTTTCAGCCAGTTTGTTTGTTGTACTTCCCGAGAATCAGTTGCAAAATCACAACCTCAACACTGGGTATGATACAGAATCCGCCCCCCGAATCAAGGGAAGGAGTGGGAGGGGGGGGAAAAAAAACACAATCACAACCTGCATTTGTGAGTGAATCTCATCAAGGAAGAATTTCAGCACCACAATGGAAACCCTCTTCCTTTGCTCCTAACCCTCTCAAAAACAACAAGTCCAGAAAATCCCACACTTCATACAAGGCATCTCTTTTCTCTCTCTCTCTCTCTCGCTCTCTCTCACCCTATTGAAGAAGCTATGCGAAAAAAACTGCCATTAAACCCTAAAACAAAATCAATCAAGCTAGTTCTACATACACATAAATGTTCTTGTTATAAAGGAGGAAAAAATAATGAATTTTCTTAAAACTTTGAGCCTTTGGGTAGTAGCCATTGAGACTTGCTAAAATTAAACAAATATTACATTACAATTTATATTCAATAATAGATAGTTATGAGGACAATAATATCTTGAAAAAGTCATTGTTGAAGGATCGACAAGGGTATCAACCATGTAGTTTGGTTAGCATTGCATCTATCTAATTTATTTCTATAACCTTTCAAGATGGATGACATAGCATTTCAATGAGTATTAAATAGCTTTTGATCTTCTCAATTTTTTAAATGTGCCTTACAATTAGATCTTAGGCATTCTTAGAAGATAGATTGAAGTTGAACGAAAAAAAATTGTGTTATCATCAATTTTTTCAAATGAAGTCTTCTCGTTTCAAAAATATTTTCTTCTTTTTACAAATTTCTTTCTCGATGTTGTAATTTTTAATTAATGTGTAGATTTTATCTACAAGCATTGTAGAGCATTGTAAATTGTGAATTTTTGCAATAGTAATTTGATGAAAGATTGTTTTTCAATGTTGGTACATAGGTCTTTTTTAGGATTTGAAGTATTACACTCACCCTTCATAAGGGAGCTTACAGATGTCCAATACAAAATACCCCTATGACAATTCTTTGACAAATTCATAATTAAATGAAAAATAAATTAAGAATCATCATCAACTTGAGTTGAGTTATAAATCTTCTTGTCTTTATGGGACAAATGAGGGTTTTAAAAAATGAAAAATCTAATTTACTCAATAATTTATTGGGTTATGATATTGACATGTACAACCATCATTATTTGCAATTACATACAAAACAACACAAACCTTCTTAATGGCACAACACATGGAACATCAAATATTACTCATTTACAACACAAACCTGCAAACTTTGACAAGAATGCAAGCACGATCATTCTCTTCCAAAACAAACATGGACTTGCACAACACACTTGTAGAACACAAGAGAGGTGTGATGTCAAATCTGAAGATTTTGGATTCAACCACCTCACTCTAAACATCCAAATATGTAAAATTGTGTTCACATTAGGACCAATTCTAAGTTCACTTACCTTAATTTATCCTAATGTAACTAGGACATAAACAATTAAACATATTAACAAATGTTATTTTGATAGTTTTGGATGTTTCTCCCATCTATCTATGAAGCAAGGTAGTTTGTTTTGTTTTGTAACTATGAGATCCACCAAACCAAGGCCCTTCAAATCATGTTCTTGGCATCTTTAAAAAGCTCTTGAGGAGGAGGGGTGCATCGGTTTGGTTTCATGACATTTGGATTAGCATGTAAATTTTTTTGAATATTGAATGATTTTTCATTATAAATTAAATTAAATCATAATTGTCATACGATGTGCCTTTGGTGATGTTGGAAAGATCTCGAGGAGAAAGATTTAATGGAATATATTTTGAAATTTTTGGATTTAGAATGGGGGAGATGTTGCATTTTAAGTGATTTTTGTTGTTGAAAATTCAAATAAATCACAAAAAATCAAGTTTTGAAAGGAAAAATCAATTGAAAATGTTATCACACTTTATGGTATACCATTCAATTCAAATATGAGGAATTGCAATGCATTTTTGGTATTTTTTGATGAAAAGGATTTAATGAAATGTTCAATGAATAAGATTTAACGGAATTTACTTTGTAAGTTTTGGACTTGGGATGTGGGAGATATCAAATTTTAAGTGATTTTCGTCATTATAAATTCAAATACATTATAAAAAAAACTAGGTTTTGGAAGGAAAAATCAGTTGAAAATGTGGTCACACTTGCAAGTGATATTTAACTTTTCAAAAATTGGATATAACTTCTAGGGTTTAGGTTTTAATTTAATTCTAAATCCTAAACCCTACAAAACAATTTTCATATGTTGAATTTTGCCTATTTTGAAACATGTCCACACTTGTGCCAATAGCACATGCCACACTAGTATATATTGTTTTATAGATTCAATAAAATTCATCCATAAGGTAAAAGTTCACTAAGGTGGACCAAAAGTGGCATTTTATATTCCATTTTGAGAATCCATTTCTTTTGTATTTTAAAAGTCCAATGAATTGTTTCAACTTTCAAATTGACTCAAATGATGTTAAAGTTAGCATTTGTTTCTATTTTTGAATTCATACCGCTATAGTTTAAACCTATTTTAACACATTGATTTTTTAAAATAGTTTTGAAAACCATTAATATAAATAACAAAATGAATTTTGTTGTAAGATATGCATATTTATCTTGTATATGGATTTTTAGGACTATATTGCATTCCATTAAAGTCCTTCTAAGATGAACCCTTCATTATTTTGTTTTGTTTTTTTCATTATTGAAAGATTTCATATGTTAATTTCACACAAATAACCTTTTTTATTATAGATCCAATAAAAAGTTTCAATTATATGGAATAATGATTAAAAAATGTCACAACGACAATCCACTTCCACCAATTTGAACATGCAAGTACACCCTCTTGATACTTGTTGGTCTTGTCAAAAGCTTTCCAATTTCAAGTCAAGATTATTTCCAATCAATGGTTTTATTTGTGCTTCCAATATATGGTTGAGATTATTTTTTACAATTTGACTTTTCAAATGGGAATAATTGTTCCAAAACAAATACGTTTCAAGGATGCAAACCCATTGTGTTCTTTTAATTGATCAAATATCATTTGACAAGGTCCAAAACTTGTCCCAAAAGTTTAAGACTCCACATGAATCTAGATTCCCTAAGTGGGAATGTAAATTGGGAGGTTTTGGGCATGTTTCCTCCCTTTAATTCTCAAGCATTCCAACCGTCATTGAGTAAATGTTTCATTATTTCCATGCCCCAAGCTTATGTACCTCCAACTTGTTTCCTTGTCATTGCCCTAGTCTTGGTTGTGATGTACTAGAACTAGTTGATTATTTATTTGCGAAACTTGTTGCAAACTTGTTTGCTTCAAAAGTTGATTTTGTGATATGGTCAATTTTTGATAGTTTAGGGGTTTCTAGACCATTATCATTTTAAGCACGTATTGATTAAGTGAATGGAATCCAAGTGATGCAATTTTTTGTGCTAAAATAAAATATATTGAATGAATTTTCATGGCATAATGATAGATGTTTAATGGTCATGAGGTTTACTTCATATTTGTTAAAGGTTTTTGCTCATAATTTATAAAAGTTTTTTCCTTTCATTTGGAGTCCCTTTTAGTGCAACTTCTTTAGTTTTAGCATTTTTCACATAAATGATGAATTACATAAGAACTCTATTATGTGTCATGTGGCTATCATAGTTCCAATAAAAAGAAGATTATTATTAAGAATGGCAACATAGAAAGCATTTTTCATTCATTTTATTTTTGATATTTCAATTTGGCTAGTGTAATATAATGCCTTCTCCTTCAATGAAATGGTATTCTCCTATTGCATTAATGATTGACAATTCTTTTAACACCTATTTTAAAAGTTAATATTTTTTTGTTATAGTTAGTAGTTACATGTCTTATTGTTCTTAGTAAATGTCCTAAATTGATTGTTCAATTTTGATTTCTACCATATTATAGTACTTAGCTTAATGGCTTTAATGCAAATTACATTATTCCTAAAAAAAAAATTGAATTTTCAAAAACTATTTTTTTCAAAGAATTATCTTTTGTGAAAAAAAGGATAAATCTTTTGAAATATTTATATTTTATTCTTCAAAATGGAATATTCAAAATTAATTAATTATTCAACAAGCATGTATTAAAACTACCCTTATATTATGGGACATGTTTTTGATCTTATAAAAAATTTGTTATTGTCTTATAAATTTTTTGCAATCTTGAATTTTTCATTTGTAACGTTGGTGTGTGATTATATCCAATTTGGTTGTTGTGTATTTGATACGTGTTGAAGTTTTTTTGTCTATATCTTAGTTTTTGAGCTATATTTTCCAATACCCTAAATGTCCTTTGGATGTATAGTAATGGTAACTCCTTATTTATTAGTTTGTTATAATCAAGTGAAGGAATGTTCCTTCATATTTTTTCTTTTGTCATATTCCTTTTACTTTTTCAAGTGGTCATGAACTCCATGATTGTTTCCAACTATTTCTAAAATTCTTCCCTCCTTATCTTTTTATTTATTTTGAAATGTTTTGTCCATAACTTGTTAAGTTTATAAATTAAATTAAATGTGATGATACCTTTTTGTTTAATAAACATTTTATTTTCATCAATAATTTTGACATGGCCCCAAAGATTCAGTATATTATATTGAGGATAAGCCATTTGATATAATGTGTTGTGAGTTTTCAACACACTACCTAGCTCTTTTTGATGACAAGATGTTGGTTTGGGAGTTTAAATAAAACAAAAACAAGGTAGTCCATTGACCTTTCATTCACATCAAATTGTAAAAACCAAACAAAGACCATCATCTCCCAAATCAAAACTCCTTTGTTGTCTTGTGACTTTGAAGGCCCATAACTTTCACATAAAACAAGCAAATTAATTATAAACCCATGTTATCATATATAATCCTTTAAGATTTCTTATACCACATCAAGCTCCCCAATTGGAAATCATTTAATCCTTCGAACAATGGTTTAAATGAATGATAGCCACTTTGGCAACTTTTATCTCAACCTCTCAAATGGTCATAACTTGTGTAATAATTTTTTTTTAAAAATCCAAATTGATTATCTTGCAATGTTCAACATTATCTTTTCAAAATGCTTAAAATAGCTTGAATTGAACAAGATTTGGTTATGAACACCTTGTCCAAAAGTTTGAGGAGTCCTCCTGAATCCCAATTCAAAATGCATTGTTCTTTCCCACTTTGAGAATATGGGCGTTTTTCCCTTACATTCCCACACATTTCCCATTCACATTGGGAGTGTGTTTAAGCCTTGCCATTGTTGCCAACCTATTTATTTTGTTTTGCCCCAACCTTAGTCACTTGAAGCCCAAGGCTAAGGTCACAACAAACTCTCTAGCCAATATGATATGCAATACTTCATTTACAAATATGGCTTCCAAATCCTCGACGCTAGGTAAATTTTCCATGTTGGTGAAAGTTTTTACCAAAACGTGATTGAACTTATTGGGAGAAATTTTAGTATTGAAAATATCACTAACACTTTTAGAATGTCAAAATCTATTCCTTGTAAATTATCTAAAGTCTTTGTGAAATTTTCCTTAAAGTGGACATTCATGCTAAAAACTATTTTTTTTCATCAAAAAACATTTTTATAAAAACAACAATTGTTTGGACCCACTATTCATTTCATAATTTCCATTTAAATATTGTCAATATTCATAAGGGTCCATGAAGTTTTTTTATAAAAGGAAGAAAACATCCTTAATTATGAAATTAATTAATGTCATTAAGGATCTTTTGTCTAATGGAATTTTTTTAATTGGGCTTTCTTTAGACCATTGAAAAAATCTTGAAAAGTAAATATCTACAATGGAGTTATAAATTCCAATTTCAAAACTTAAAGCATATGATATGGGTGCACTCACATTTGTAAGAACCATGTATCAAGTGTAACTAATGCTTGATTTTTCATGTTCGAATGTCAAAAACTATATTAATGTTACCAAGTTTTGCAACTAAATTTTGTTTTAAAATTTACGGACATTTTCAAGATTCCCAATTCCCAAAGTGGAAATCCACTTGAGAGTGTTGAGACTCATTCTTTTGCACTTCCCATACTTGTGAAAGTGCACAAGTGTGTTTGAAACTTGAAATAACTTATCCCTTCTTTGGGCTCAATTCCCTTGTCATGCCCCAAACATAATTGCCAACCCAAGACTAAAAATGCAACACCCTTGATATGTTTCAGGTTAATAACGTTTTTGATTTTTGCAATTATGTTTTGATTTGAGTTCTTTCAATATATTTTGCCTCCTTTTTAAGTTTAGAAATTCGAAGTTGAGTTTTGTAAATAAAAGAAATATATTTAAAATAAATAATTAATAATATTAATAAAGGAACTTTGTTATAAAAATAAAAAATATCATGAAAGATGCATCATACCCTACAACTATGTTTAAAACCTCATCTATAAAAAAAATGGATATGAATATTTCTTTGTAGTTGCATTTAGTTTTTTGAAGTCTAGACAAAGTTTGAACTTTCCATTCTTCTTGGGCACTACCACTATCAATGATAACCAAATGGCTTCTTTTACAAGTAATATAAATCTTGTTGTTAATAGTTTATCTATGTCTTATTTGATTGGTGTAACGTCATTTGGATTCATTATGTACATCACTTGATTTGTTAATGAAATTGATGTGTCGAATTCAATACGACGCTAAACCAGCTTGACTTATTTTCTATTAGTTAATTGTATTAATAGAAAATAAGTTAGGTTTGTTTGCAAACATTAGATCCTTTTCTTCATTTCTGATGCCATTCTGATAGTCAAAACACAATAGGATTTATAGTTTTTCTTTATCAACACCCAAATGTTTTCTCATTATCATGGTTCTAACATTACCACTTCCTTGTATTGTGATCATGTTATTCCCTTAATCATGTGTTACTTTGGCATTTCAATGCCATGGTCTATCCAACAACATGGAATGACTAAAGTCTACAACAATTTTCTATAAAAATATGAATGTAGCTACATATGATATACCATGAACATACATCTTCAGATCTCTAATAAGTTTAATTGGTTTAATTATGGTATAATTTTCCATCTGCAAATTATAGGGTGTAGGTTTAGGTTTATGTAACCCTAACCTAATTATTTATTGTTCAATTATGATATTAATTCCTAACCCACCATCCAAAAGTACATCATCAATATTGTTCCTCCTTACATGTACTTGGATAACAACCATATGATTGTTCATAACAAATGTAGTTGTGTTAATATTGGGTATTACATAAATAATTGTTTTGTCAATACTAAGCTTAATGTTGATTTGTGGTTTATCTAAATTTAGTTTCTATCACAAATATAATCATTTGGTGCAATTTTCAATAATTTTCCTAGGTTTAGTGTATAAATGGTTTCTAACATTTATTTGCTAATATTTTGAAATATATATTTTATAGATATGAACTTGCTAGGAGAAATATAAGGTACTACTTGTGGTTTTGTCACATCTACAAGATTGGCTAAACTTGGAATTCTTGCCCAATTGGTAGTCCATTTTCCTATTATGAAAGAAGGTATTTCCAATGGTGGATTAGTTGCCTACATCTATTGTATGGTCTTGACCATAGAATTCTTTAATTTTTCTTATGCTTCATAATCTATTATGATTTGTTTTTCCATGGTTTTCTTTCTTTGAACACATGTTCTTCATTATCCTTACTTTGTGCGGTCACATGAACATCAACCATGTTAAATGAGGCACTAACAACTTTTACCTTGAACAACTATAGGTTTGTTTTTTGCAAATTTTGTAACTTTGTCTTTGAACATATTCTACGTTTCACCAAACTTTGAATAATGCATCAATTTGTGTGTTACTATCCCACAAGTATGGCAAGGATAGTGTAATGGTCTTGGGGGTTTACCAACCTACAAATTGAATTTAACAACAATTATAGTTGGTCCTCCTTTTTTAATTTATGCATGTGTTCACATTGTGGTTTGTACAATGACAATTTGTACAATACATGTTTAATTTCATAGCAATTTGGTTTCTCGTGGCTACATTCCTTGCTCCTGATGTTTATGGTATCAATAATGAATTATGTGTTTCAAGTACAAAAAATCCTTCTTCACACAAAAGTGCAAATTCCTTTTGAAGTTACAAAGTATCCCTTTTCATCCTTATTGTAACACATGTAGATAGGACTATAGTCTAAATCTAAACATTGTTGTAAAAAAACTATCAATTGTAAGCATGTACACATTATTCGCCAATTTTAGTATTCTTTCATAGTACACCTCCACTCATTTTGTGCTCTCTTGCTTCAGATTCTTAAGTTGTTGATCCACTTGTTCATCATTCTATATTGATTGCTAACACTATGAAAAAACATGTTTTAGATCTACAAATCTACAGTTCAAATAAACTTTCATGTAACTATTACACCAATTAGATGCATTATCCTTTAATGTAAAATTAAACATATTGGTTATTTCCTCATCTATCGTTTCACCATTAGCTTTTATTACGGCTTTGAATATTCGTAAATGAGCATCTTGATTAGAGTTTTTCGTATGTTCAAAATAATTTAGAAGTTTCAAGTGTAAGGCCTAAAGTAGGATACTACAAGTTGCACAAATATTACTACAACACTTCCTAAAGGTTTTGAAAGGCCTCTTTTTAAATCTAGTGGCAAATACTTTCTCATCTACCACCTAGGTTAAGGCAACCAAAAAGTTCAGGAAACCACAAACCCACATTGTCAATATCTAATACAATTGTCCAAATATGAGTCAACATAATTCCTACACAATCAATTGCATCAACCCTAAATTATGTAAACATTTGAACTAATGGAACCTTAACCCTCGTCTAGAAACTAAACAATTTCATACAAATGACCAAAAAACCCTAAATCTAATTTGTAAATTTTGTTTGCATAAACACTGATTTAGTAGTAACTTGGGAATGTGATGGTATTCTTGTGGTTAAATGTACAAGTACATCTACATAAGGTTTTACCACTACAAATATTCCTAATATAAAGCTAGTTGGTATTACTCTTATGATATGTTGTCTAGTAAGGATATTTGGAAGGTATCCTGGACTAGCCATGATTCCAAACATAATGAGCTATTTAGTTACATTTAGGTTAACTAGACTATCTAGGCAAGACAACTTAGTTTTTTATAGGACAAGTTCCAAGTAGATCGAGTTAGTCGCTAAAATTATAAACTAATTGGGCATTCTGGGTAGGAAATGTTAAACAACCCAATTTTGGGTAATTAAAGGGTTTTTGAACCTTGACCATTTTGGATAGTTCAATTTTATGAGGTTTATATAAGGGACAATTTTGGAGTATAGGTTGTGGCATAAATTAGACGTATAGAGGTAGGAAAGAATGAATAGTCTCTATGGTTGGCGGGAACTTTACAACTTTTAGGGTTATCCAACCCTAAATTTAGTTCATGTCTAAGTTGGATAGTATGCAAAATGTGTGTGTGTTCTAAGTGTCTTTGTTAATTTGAAAATGACAAAAAGAGGGAAGAATGAGGCTCATGACAAAAAGAAGGGAAAAGACAAGGGACAACATGTTACTATTAAGGAGGAAAAATGAGACGTGATGGTAGGGGAATAAGGGGGGTACAACATAAACATGTATGGAAAGGGGTAAGAGGCAAAGAGGAGAGAAAACTAAGGAGATAATTGGTTTTTTGGATGTATGCAAAAGGATTTATATTTTTTTGGAAATAATACAGGCTATAAAACATTGGGGAGGGAGGTTATGGGAATGTTGTGTAAAGTAGGAAATAGTTGATGGGTTATTACCATGGCTTGTTGGGGATTATAAGGTATCTTAGTTTTAGTTAAACTTTGACAAACATTAGAAAGGGGGGAAGATAAGTGGATAATAGGATCTCAAATAAGAACCAATAAAATAAGGTTGGGGTGGAGATAAATATGAATATAATCATTAGTAAATGTGAATTATTCTAGAATTAGTCATTATAATGCTTGTTAAAAATTCACATAAACCCCTTGATAGTTGCAAAGGGTAGAAATAACAAACCCACCAACAACTTGAGTAGATAGTTCTCTTTATGATTATAGGGTTAATATTATACTCAACATGTGTGACTAATTTCCTTGTGTTGTCACAATAGGTTCAATATATACCATATTTTGCAAAGGAAGATTCTTTATTAAAACCCTCGTCATTTCACGATTTCCAACTAACATTAAATACCCTTTTTCATTAACATGCACAAATTTGGTCTAGGATACAACTTTTATAGTTGTTCCATATGCCACATTGTCTATTGTTGCACAAATTTGTGGCGTTATATCAATTATGCCACCATGAAGTGATACACTCCCATATTGATGCGCTCCTAAGTCCCTTGTTGGACCCACTTGAGGGTCCAACTATGTAAAGTTGCGGAAAGTTGGGACTTGAGGGCCGCTCCTGACTTCCAACACTAGAGAGGGGTAGAGGGGCGTGCTAGAAGTCCTGGGATTAGACTAGGAAGAGGGACTAGATTATCAAGCTTGAATCTGCATCCAAAACCAACCACAAAAGGGTTAGTTCACATTCGGGAACACCCTTGGGTGTTGGGACAAGCCACATGCACTTTGACACACTTGACTCACCACGACCCGGACTCGGGGAAGCCACCACCTTCCCCCATATAGTATTCTCTGCAGCTCCCCGCGGGAGCTACATCCGAACGGCACATTTTCCCGGGACTCCCAAGGAGGAGTCCCGAAATTGTCCCGGGTTGGAGTCCCGGAACTTTGGGAGCTCATATCTCCCGACTGCAGAGTCTGATCAAGACGAGGTCTGAACCAAAGTTATAGCTCTCTTCAAAAGCTTTTCAACGCCATGTCGCACTCTAGAATCGGATGTCGGGAAGAGGTCGATTCCCGACTTTTAGTGGTCGGGAGTCAAACTTCCAGTTTGACTCCCGGCCTTTCTTTTGCCCATAACTTGGGCTACAGATGTCCAAATGACCAACACGAGGCCATTTTGGACATCTACATTTTAAGACCTTTCCAATGACACCAAGAACACTGCAATGCGAGGTGTTTTGGCCTCTGCTGTCGAACTCTAAACATTCGGGAGTCCCGGAGGACTCCAAGTCCCCAACTTTGGGAGTGTGAGTTTCATCCTCACACTTGACAAAAGTGGGGTTGTGACACATATTGCTTAATTGTAATATTTGTCATGAATCTTTTCTACCTTTATGGCACAAGTCCATTACTTCTTAAAGTTATCATCTTAACATTATTTAATGCAGCATGTGTTGCAATCATTTTAACTCATTGTGGATCCAAATTCAAATATATGATTAATTGAAACAATTTAACTTCAAAGGGAGTTATTTGCACGTCATATTTTTCAATAATGTGAACTGCTTATTTGGAATTCCATTGTTGTATTAGATCATTTTGGAGCATGATCAATGGGTTCTATCATTTTTCCATAATTTCTTCAAAGTTCTATTTTGGTTTCATAATGATGGATTATCACATCCCATACAACTTCCTCAATGTAAGGACATTCCATAAGAACATGGTTCTCTTGTTTGTAAAAGCTACAATGGTGGGGTGTTGGTCAGGGCTCTTGATCCATGCTTTGAACAAATCTACTCCATACTTGTTATTTAGGTAGAAGTATGTTTTATTAACTTTGCTTGAATATGTGTTCATTGTTTTGCCAAATGTTGGCACTTGTCGCTACATTCATGTTTGCATTAATTATTGGTACTAATAGAATGTTATGCTCAACTCTTGTCCCCATCCTTGACCGGCACACTACTTCTATTGTAAAATCACGTTCCTCCATATACTTTGTCTAAAATACAATCTCCACATATTATGGTATTGCCTATTCAACTTCATCAATCCATATCTTCTTCCCATTCATCATTGGGTTGACAATATCAAGGTGAAGTAGATTGCCAAACAAAACCTTTGTTTATTGATCTTATCTCCAACCTTTCTTGCACTTCTTCATGAGCATGTAATATATTTTCGGATTTGTATAAATTATCATGTCTTCAAGATGACAAATTCATTTTTTGTTTTTCCATGTGCCTTTCATTACAAATTTGTTGGGGTAACCTTGACTACATGGTCTCCCCATCCTTCTAGTTCAATTTTTAGAAGTACTACTTTTAACGACAACCTTTTTCAAATACTAGGTTGCTTCATTGTTCTAATAATCAATGATTCTTAAGGTTCCATAATTGCTACAAACAACGTCATGTACCCTACAAGCTACTTCTTTGTCATGGATATTCTTAACATGGTATATTGTACTCTTTATAAAATGTGAACGACATTATATTAGTCAACAATTGTAGTTCTTCTACTACACATTTTTTTCATTTTGTTGAATTACAACTTGATTTAGTTGTCTATATAAACTTTAGGTCACCATGTGATTCATGTTTGTCTCCATTTCTACTACTCTTTTTGGAAATTGTTTTTGCTACATATCTAAATATTTGCAACAATTGTTTTGTTCAAATTTGAATCCAAACAACTTATTAACCAATGCTAAATCTATAAAACCAAAAAATATATAAATTGTCACATAATGACTTTCTTGTGTTTATATAAAAAATAACCAAAACAAAAACAATCCGTAAAATCTTGAACTTTCTACTTCAAATTTAGTTTCGGGGATGGTCACCAAATGGTAAATGCTAATATTCTAACATTTTTTTGTTCTTAAATTTTGTACTTTAACACATTATTTGCAAACATACAAAGTATATAACAACAACAATTACAAAAATCAAATGTGAAACCCAATAAAAAATACATTCCAGAATGCATGTCTACACAATTATTACCTTTGTAATGATCTAAAAATGGAATCAAACCATATGGAATTGAAAAAAAAACCCAAAAAAAATATGAAATTTATCATATTAATTTGTTAAAAGTAGAAAATTATCTTACATTGGTTAAACACCATGGATGTTAGGGGACGATAATACCATCACTAAATGGTAGTTACTGCTAGATGGCAAAACAATCACATGATAATTATAAAATGAAAGTATTTTTTATGGTATTATTTTTAATACAATGAACTACCTTGATGGGGTAGAATAATCAAAAATAATAATTGGGAGGAATTATAATGAAAGTAATATTAGTTTTTAGAAATAATATATATCCTAATATAGTTTACTTAAAAGAACATTCTAATAACTATTTAGTTATTAATGGTAAATATTTTACTTATCATCTTCTATTTACTAGAGGGTGAAGCCATTTAAGTTAATTGGTCCAAATGGATAAAGGATGGATGGATTTCCCTTTAATAAGATGTGTGGAAGGGACTAGGATAAGGAGATCTAGGAGGATACAAAAATTTAGGAAAATAAAGACTCAACTTTTGTGTGGTGAACATCCTTATTGGCTTGTTTATTATTTTTTGGGAGGAGCGAAGGATATCATTAGAAGATTAGACCGTTATTTTTCATTAATCATTAACATTAAAAGGAAACTTGTGTGTGCAACTCTTGTGTGAGAGGGAAGAGAAGAACATGGGAGAAAATTATAATTGTCCTTATGTAATGGAAAATGGTTGACGAAAATTTATGGCTTTTTGTTGGTTTTTGGTTCTACTTAGAGTATGAAAAGAGAGGAAATAGTAATTCATATTAGTATCATATAAGGTTTTGTTATGCTCACATATTATTTTTTCATTTTTTTTTAATACATTTCCACTTTCTACAATAGTCTCTGGATTAGGAAATATTTTTTGCCATAAGACGATAACTACCAATGGAAGGTAGCAACAAAGAGGTAGACCTAAAATTTGAGGTTTGTAAGGAAGGTAACGATGTTGCAAACAATAGGCAATAATTATAAAAGGTCTACATGTGCTATAAATAATAGGTAATAGCCACAAATGGTCTATAGGTGTTATAAACGATAAGTAGCAACCACAAAAGGTTTGCAAGTGCTTCAAACAATAGGTAGTAGCCACAAAAGGTTTGCAAGTGTTACAAATAGTAAACAATAATTGTAGGAGGTTTGCAAGTAGATGTGGGTATTTCTCAAATCTAGTTGCTACATGACGATAGCTGCAACAAGACAATAGGTAGACAAAAAGTAATCCTTACCCTCAAGTCTTTCCATTTTTTCTTGTTATTTCTTTCTCACCTGACAACCTTTTCCTTGTTGGTAATTAGGTTGTTGAATTGCATGGTTTTACATAATTCTTCTTCATCAAAATTTATTCTAACTTCTTTCATGAGCTTCTCCTTTCTTCCAACAAAATTACTTCTCTTCCTAATAATCTCCAACCATCTTCAGAACTCCTTTAGAAATCTTACCAAGTTTCAACCATAAACCTCAATTCAAACTCCTCATAAGTCCTAATCAACTCAACCTACTCTGTTTTGCTACACTTTTGTCTAGTTAGTCTTCCAATAGGGACAACACAATTTTGCCCTTAACACATGTTATCACATGTACACACATAAACAAGCATGTATAATTGCTCTGCCCTTAGATGGTAGGTTCGAATAAAAAACTTCCTATGCTGGATTTCCACCAACCAACAACATCCATGCACATATCACTAGATGAATTTGGTCATGATGCAAACACCCTAGTTATTGAAATTGGATATGTCTTTTGCACTTTTGTAAGGACCTTCGACACATCAACCTAGTGCCACCCTGATGACAAGATAACTGCCTCCCAGAAACACACCCTCTAACCCATAATCTTCAACACTTTTTTGGAATCTTCCAAGAGGTCCAGATGCCCATTGATTGTAATCTTGGGTATAGTAAACCTTAAATCACGGAAGGGCATGTCGCGGAAGGGCCAGTACTCAGGTCCTTTTCCTATGTAAAGCAGATCTGGGATTTTGTCACTTTTTAGAAATAGTGACAGGCTGGCTGGTACCTTTCGCTTGTCAGAAAATCCTAGTACAGCCTGGCTGGTACCTTCCACCGCAGAAGATCCTGCTTGCTGAAAACAAGTTTCTTCAGGCAGGTAAGGGAGCTGAAAATACAAAGGAAAAATCCAGGCAGTGCTTTTCATATACATTGTGCGCATGGTTTTGTATATATGCAGGGGTGGTGGGTACTACATTAGGGGGGGGATTATATGTATAGAAAGGTTATGGTAGTTTATAGGATGTCATCCATCCCAACAACCTTGTTTTGGTTCCAAATGTAGTTCCAACATGGGGTCAAATCCATGGTCCAGTTGTAATTCTGACTCCAACAAAATTCGACACCTATAATAAGTTTTGGTACTTGAAAATCATCCAAAAAACCTGATCTAATACCCTAAAACTGCCAACATTGTTAAAGACTACATTTTAGTTGAGAGATTGAAAGCAACAATGAAATTGTCTGGCTAAATGTGTTGCATGCATTCCAACCTTCGAAACCCTTGTATTAGGGTTGTTTTGGCACTTTAAGAATATTATAACATTGTGCCCCAAGTTTTAGTATTTTATTACTGAACTTCAGTTAAATCAGGATACCAACAATCCTGAAATGAACTTTCTGGAAACCTTGGAAATTTCACAATATACAATGATTACTAATAGTCTAGCATGTCAACTATTTGAGTTGATCAATAAAATTGTTGAAAGTCAATGCTTCTGTTATTTCAGCCTTCATTCATATAAAATATATTTTGAATCACATGCAAATATTTTTCTGGTAACACACTACATTCACAGAATTTATCCTAGTTCACATAAACCATTGCTTCAGGTTTACCTCAAAAGAAGACAAGGA
>Ga0209208_10000085_pt1 | contig 89580 bp, 83 predicted proteins | sample S1TSphfallax_3_FD_187694 | JGI IMG/M metagenome (GOLD analysis project Ga0209208, IMG submission 187694) | Host-associated microbial communities from peat moss isolated from Minnesota, USA - S1T2_Fd - Sphagnum fallax MG (SPAdes) (version 2) | ecosystem: Host-associated > Plants > Peat moss >... | reverse complement strand
ATAATTGCCGGAGCTCTCGCCCTTGGTCCAGAGTCGCTGCTTGCTCCGGCTCCAGAACGTGACCCGCCGGCTGGCGAGCGTCGCCGTGAGGGCATCGCGATTCATGTAACCGAGCATGAGCACCGCGCCGTTGCCGGCATCTTGAACGATGGCCGGGATGAGCCCACCGCCCTTGTCCCAATCCAGCCGCCCCGCGTCGATCATCGCCGCACCGCCGCTCACGATCGCGCTCCCGCTCGCGGTCTCGTCTGCGCTCATGGCCGTACCTCGATACCCGACGCGCGCAGCGTTCTCTTCAACTCCGGAATCGCGATCTCGCCGGAATGAAAGACGCTGGCGGCAAGTGCGGCATCGACGCCGGCGGCGCGGAATACCTCGAGAAAATGCTGCGGTGATCCGGCTCCGCCCGAGGCCACCAGTGGCACCCGGCAGACCTCGCGAACGGCGCGTAACTGAGCGATGTCATAACCCTGACGGACGCCGTCGCTCGCCATGCAATTGAGGACGATTTCGCCGGCGCCGCGCCGCTGGACTTCGATCACCCAATCGAGGGTGGCGCGCGTCGTGTCGCGCGAGCGCTGTACGTCGCCGGTGAATTGCTGTACCCGGAATCCCGCGGGCGTCGTCTGGCTGTCGATGCCGACCACGACACACTGCGCACCGAACCGTTCGCTCAAACGCTCGATCAACTCAGGCTCGGCCAGGGCCGGCGAGTTGACCGAGATTTTCTCGGCGCCCGCGGCCAGCACTTGCTCGGCGTCGTCGACCGAACGAATGCCGCCCGCGACGCAAAACGGGATGTCCAATATGCGTGCCACACGGCTCACCCAGGATTTGTCGACACGACGCCCTTCGGGACTCGCCGAGATGTCATAGAAGACCAGTTCATCGGCGCCCTCGTCGCGATAGCGAGCGGCAAGTTCGAGGATGTCGCCGACGATACGGTGATCGCGAAATCTCACCCCCTTGACGACCTGGCCGTCGCGCACGTCTAGGCAGGGAATGATGCGTTTGGCAAGAATGGCCGCAACTCCTCGAGTGGAATCAATTCTTCGAGCAGGGCTTTGCCGCTGATGGCGGCGGCCGCACCCGAGTGCCTGAGCTCGTGCAAATCGCGGGCATCGCGGATGCCGCCGGATGCCTGCCATTCGATGTCAGCGAAGCGCCGCGCGGCAGTCGTGTACAACTCGACATTCGGGCCGGCGAGGGCGCCATCGCGGCTGACATCGGTGCACAGCACGTGCTTGAGTCCTTCGGCTCGATAATTCTCGATCGCGTCCCAGAGCGACACCGCGGATTGATCGCGCCAGCCGTGAATCGCGCAGCGTGGCATGCCCGCGGCATCGAGCCGCACGTCGAACGCGAGTACCACGCGCTCGACGCCGAATTCCTGGAGCCAGGCACGCACGCGCTCCACATCCGTCACGGCGAGGCTGCCGACGACCACCCGGGCGACGCCGGCGTCGAGCATCCCGGCGACCGCCTCGGTGCTGCGCAGCCCGCCGCCCACTTGGAGGGCAACACGTCCTCGACCGGTCAGCCGGGCAATCAATTCCCGGTTGGCACCGTTGCCGTCCTTCGCGCCATCCAAGTCGACGACATGCAGCCAGTCGGCGCCGAAGCCTGCGTACCGGTCGAGCAGATCGAGGGGATCCATCGGGTAGCGGGTTTCGGCGGCGAAGTCGCCGCGCAGCAGCCGCACGCAATGGCCCGCCTTCAAATCGATGGCGGGTATCAGGCGCATGGGAGTGTGATCTGCCGCAAATGGCATCGCGCTCTCATTTACAGCGCCAAAAAGTTATTGAGCACACGGGCGCCGAGGGCTGCGGAACGCTCGGGGTGAAATTGCGTCCCGAAAAAATTATCTCGTTGTACGCAGGCGGTGAACGGGCATCCGTAGTCTGTGCTCGCCACCGTTCCTTCGCTCAAGGGCAGGGCATAGCTGTGCACGAAATAGGCATAACTGCCGGCTTCGATGCCGGCGAACAGCGGCGAGGGCCGCATGAGGTCGAGCGTGTTCCAGCCGATATGGGGAACCGGGCGGCCGGGGGCTTCGGCGAAACGGGTGGCGCGACCGGGGATGATGCCGAGACAGCGGGTTTGGCCTTCGTCGGAAACCTCGAACAAGAGCTGCATGCCGAGACAGATGCCAAGGACCGGTTGGCGCAATTCAGGCAGCAACTCATCCAGGCGATCCCTTTTCAGGCGCGCCATGGCATCGGCGGCGGCACCGACGCCGGGAAGAATCACATGAGTCGCCGCGCGGATCCGCCCGAAATCCGCTGATAGGGCGGCGGTCACCTCGAGGCGCTCGAGCGCGAACTGCAAGGAGGCGATGTTGGCGCCGCCGTTCGCGACGATCACCACGTCGCGCGTGCTCACAGCAGTCCCTTGGTGCTGGGTAGTTCGCCGCCCTCGAGGCGGATTGCCTGCCGCAGGCTTCGGCCGACGCCCTTGAAACAAGCCTCGATCATGTGATGCGAGTTCTCGCCGTGCACTTTGAGGTGCAGCGCCGCGCCGAGCGCTTCGGCGAAGGAGCGGAAGAAATGCGGTACGAGTTCGGTCGGCAGTTCGCCGACGCGTTCGCGAGTGAACTGTCCCTCCCAGACGAAGTAAGGACGTCCCGAGAGATCCAGGGCGACCCGCAGATCGAGGCCCACCTCGGCTTGCGCCTCGTCCATCGCGAGCAGGAAGCCGTAGCGTGCAATCCCGCGTTTGTCCCCCAGCGCCTGGCGCAACGCTTGCCCCAGGGCCAATGCGCAGTCCTCGACGGTGTGGTGTTCGTCGATCTGCAAATCGCCGCGGCAGGATACGGTCAGCGCAAACCCGCCGTGGCGTGCCACTTGTTCCAACATGTGATCGAAGAACCCCAGGCCGGTGCTGACGCTGCTGGGGCCCTCGCGCGACAGATCGATCTCGATCGTGACATCGGTTTCCTTGGTCGTGCGCCTGACGCGGGAACGCCGTGCCTCGCCCAGGATGCTGTCGGCAATCCGCGGCCAGGTTTCTGCGGCGGTTCCATCCGTGCGGACTTTAAATCCACGGATGCCGAGGTTGCCTGCGAATTGCAGGTCGGTGTCCCGGTCGCCGACCATGTAGCTGCGCTCCCTGTCGAGAGGATTGGCGGAGATGAATTCCTCGACCATACCGAGCGCCGGCTTGCGGCACGTGCAGCCCTCGTGCTTGTAGTGCGGGCAGATGAACACGGCGTCGAACATGATGCCCTGGGAGGCGAACAATGCGAGGATGAACTGATGCGCCTGCTCGAAGCGCTCGGTGGGCAGGTCGGGGGTGCCGAGACCGTCCTGGTTGGTGACCATCACGAACAGAAAGCCCGCGCTCTTGAGCTTGAGCAACGCCGGAATGACGTCCGGCATCAGGCGGATCTTCTCGAGGAAATCGACTTTTTCATCGGCCGTCTCCTCGTTCAACGTCCCGTCACGATCCAGGAACAGAACGCGCGCGCCGCTCATCGCGCCCCCACGGCGCCGAGCAGCGCGTCATTCTGCGCGCGGGTGCCCACCGAGATGCGCAGCGAATCGGGCAGAGCGGGATTGGCGCGCAGATCGCGGACGATCACGCCCGCCGCGATGCAGTTGTTCATGAATCGCTCCGTATCATGGCAGTCGACGAGCAGGAAATTGGCGTCGCTCGGCCAGACCCGCGCCACCAGCGGAGAGTGTGAGAGGCCGGCGCTCAAATACTCACGCTCTTCGAGCAGCGCTGCAAGCCGCCCTCGCGATGCCGCCTGCTCGGCCGGGGCGAGCGCGCGTAAAGCCGCTTCGATGGTGGGCTGCGCCAGGCAGTAGGGTGGAATGATGCGCTGGCCCAGCGCGATGAGCGACTTGGGTCCGAGCAGCGCGCCAATACGGGCGCCCGCCAGCGCATGGGCCTTCGACAAGGTACGCAGCAAGGCGAGCGTGCGGAAGCGCGTCAGCCAGGGCGTCAGGCTGGTCCCGGTCGACAGTTCAATGTAGGCCTCGTCGATCACCACGATCGCTTTCCCGTCCAGGGCCTCGCAGAGGCGGGAGAGCGCGCCGCGGTCGAGAGAATTGGCCGTCGGATTGTTCGGCGAGCACAGATAAACCAGTTTGATGTGCGGCCGCCACAACTCGAGCATGCGATCGACATCCACGGCCCAACCTCGTTCGCGGTCGAGGGGGACGTCGATGACTTCCGCTCCCTGGATACGGGCCGCCACCTGGTACATGCCGAAGGTGGGGCTGCATTGCATGATGGCATCCTGCCCGGCGCGCAGGTAGAGGCGCGACAGCACATCGATGGCTTCATCGCTGCCGCGGGTCACGAGCAGCTGTTCGGCGGCGACGCCATAGATGCCGGCGAGGCGTGACACCAGGGCCTCGGGTTGCGGCTCGGGATAGCGATTGAGTCCGGCTTCGGTCGCGTCGCCCGGCGGACGCCAGGGGGCCTCATTGGCATGCAAACGCGCAAGCGAGGGGAGCCATGCCGCATGGGCGTAGGGTTTGAGCGATCGCAGTTCAGTGCGCGCCAGCGCCAACACCGGGTCCGTGTCGGCCAACCCCGGGTGGGTGTCGGCCAACCCCGGGTGGGTGTCGGGAGGCACCAGATCCGCGCCGGACTCTTCGAGGGCGCGCAGGCGAATCGTCACCGCCGCCGCGTGGGCGTCGAGGCCCTCGAGTCCGGCGAGCACCTGCGCCGTGGGTCCCAAGCCGCGCAGGCCGGCGGGCGTCAGTTCCTGCACCGTGATGCGCTTTTGAAAATCCTCGAGAGCCAACCCGCTGTAGGTCCTGGCATACCCATAGGTGGGTAGGGTGTGATTGGTGCCGCTACAGTAATCGCCCATGGATTCGGGCGACCAGCGCCCCAAGAACACGGAGCCGGCGGCGGTGACACGGTTGAGCCAGGTGCGCGGCTCATCGATCTCGAGCAACAGATGCTCCGGTGCATAATCGTTCGCCACCTGAAAGGCGCGGTCGAGCGAGTCGACCACCAAGAGCCGGATGTTTAACACCGACTGAGCCAGGATCTCGGTACGCGACAACGCCGCCATCTGGATTTGAATCGCCCGGTCGACGTCATGCGCCAGTCGCCGTGAGGTCGTCACCAACAGCGCCTGGGCTTCCGGGCTGTGCTCGGCCTGCGCCAGCAGGTCGGCGGCGACGAAATCGGCGCGCGCCGCGTCGTCGGCGATCACCATCACTTCGCTCACCCCGGCGGGCAGGTCGGCGGCGGCGCCGTCGGGATCGCCGGCCACCAGCAGCTTGGCGGCGGCCACCCAGGCATTGCCCGGACCGAACAGCTTGTCGCACTTCGGCACCGTCCGGGTGCCATAGGCCATGGCGGCAATGGCTTGTGCGCCGCCGACTTTGAAAACACGGTCCACCCCGGCCTTGCGGGCGGCCACCAGCACCGCCGGGTCGGCGAGACCTGCCGGGGTCGGCGGTGTGCACAGGATGCGGATCGGGCAGGCGGCGATGGCGGCGGGCACGGCCAGCATGATGGCGGTGGAGGGTAGCGGCGCGGAACCCGCCGGCACATACAGCCCGACAGCGCGCACCGGAACGCTGATGCGCTCGCACACCACGCCCGGCGCCGTTGCGACGCGCAGAGGGGCCGGCATCTGAGCGGCATGAAACGCGTGCACAGTACCGATCGCCGTCTCGATCGCGGCATGCTGTTCGGCGGTCAGTGTCCGCTCCGCAGCGGCAAACTCCGCCGGCGACACCGACAGCTCATCGACCCGCGCACCATCGAAGCGCTGCGTGAATTCCTTGAGGGCGTCATCGCCGCCGCGGCGAACGGCATCGATGATCTGCCGGGCGGCTGCGTTGACGGCGGCGGCGTCGCGCTGCGCCGGACGCCGCAGGACGGCATTGCGGTCCGCAGACGATAGGGAGTTCCAATCGATGATGCGCAGCATGTGCGCCGTGCGGTGCGCCCCCTTGTCCGCGCTCATGCCAGCATTTTCTCGACGGGCAACACCAGCACGGAGGTCGCTCCGGCACCTTTCAAGTCTTCCAGCAACTCCCAGAACACGTTTTCGCGGCAAACGGCGTGGACCGCGACCCGATCACCGAGGCCTTCCAGCGGGATGACGGTGGGCGCCTCGCTGCCCGGCAACAGCCTGGCAATGGCCGGCAGGGCCGAGCGGGGCGCATGCAGCATGATGTACTTGCTGCCCTTGACCTGCTCGACACCGTCGATGCGCATCAGCAACCGCCGGCTCCAATCCTGCTTCTCGGGCGCAATGGGAACGGGTGTACGGATCAGCACCGCCTGGGATTCCAGCACGATCTCGGCCTGGCGCAAATGATTGGCGGCGAGCGTCGAACCGGTGGATACCAAATCACAGATCACATCGGCTCTTCCTAGGCGCGGGGCGATCTCGACGGCACCCGACAGCACGACGATGTCGGCGCGGATGCCGCGCTCGGCCAGGAAGCGCGCCAGAATGTTGGGGTAGGTGGTCGCGATGCGCTTACCTTGGAGCGACGCGGCGCCGTCATAGGAGAAGTCGTCCGGTACGGCAATGCACAGCTTGCAACGACCGAAGTCCAAGGTCTGAATGATCTCGAACAGCGGCGCTACGCCACGCGCCTGGAAGGCGAGGCGCTTCTCCTCGACCACGTTGAGTCCGACCAACCCTAGATCGCAGACATCTTCCTGAACCAGATCGGGAATGTCATCGTCGCGCACGAACAGCACGTCCAAGGGCATGTTTTCCCCGTAGCACATGAGCTGGTCCTTGCCGCGGCTGAATTGCAGCCCACACCGGGACAAAAGATCCAGCGAGCTGTCGGTCAAGCGGCCGCTTTTCTGAATGGCTATTTTTAGTCGCATAGGGTCAACCATGAGAGGTCGATCGCTTGGCCTGTCTCATTCTGTTTTCAACCGTTCGCTCACCGCGCGGTAGCCGCCGTTTCCCGAGGTCAAGTAGCGTGCAACACGTCCCACGGTGGTGACGCTCACCCCCGTCTGTTTGTAGATCTCGCGATAGGGTAATCCGCGTTCGAGCAGCAGGGCGACCGCCCAGCGATCGGCCATGGCCTGCAACTCGGCCGGCGTGCACAGATCGCGGAAGAAACTGCGGCATTCCTCGACACTACGCAGCGCGAGAATCGCCGTGCAGAGGGCGCGTTCGTGCTGTTGCTCCTGGCGCGGGGTGACGGGACGGTTGGTCTTCATGGCAGCGGGCGCGACGTGGACGCAGGGTAGCCTTAATGTATTAGTACGCTATTACATTAATACATCGTGGGAGCGTTGGCAATCGTCATTGCGGCGTAGCGGGTCGCCTGCGCGGTCATCGTGCGGGCGTGGGGTTGGCTTGACGCGACGCAATTAGATCCTTAAAATTCACCCGCTTATCTAGACCGGCTGAGGGAAAGGCCCTTAGAAGCCGGGGCAACCACCGACCGGGGATCGACGCCCCTGTAGGAACGGTGCCAACTCCTGCGGTGCGTCAGTGACCCACCGGTAGATAGGCCGCAGGACGGCGTATGCCTAGGTCTTGTTGAAGAGCGCCGGGCTCCACAGGGGTTATGACAACCTTGCAGGAGTTCGACATTGGTGGCGCAGTTAACACATCTCGATGCATCGGAAACTCTTTCGGGTCCGCCCATTCTGGCCGACTCCGTATTGGACCTGCCCCATGGCTGGACCTTGCATCATGGCGACATACTACCGGCACCGCGAATTGCTTATCGACTCGTGGGGCCGGCGGCGGCCCCTGTGGTCGCGGTGCTGGGCGGGATCTCTGCCCATCGGGTGCTCGTCGGCCGGGCGGGATGGTGGCCGGAATTCGTCGGCGCGGGGCTCGGGATCGACACGACGAGCTTTCGAGTCCTGGGTATCGACTACCTCGGCGGCGTGGGGGCAAGTTCCACGCCGGACGGTAAGGCGGCATTTCCACCCTTGAGTTCCTTCGATCAAGCCGATGCGCTGGAGCGGGTGGTGAGCCACCTGAACCTGGGCTCGCTGCATGCCATCGTCGGCGCATCCTATGGCGGGATGGTGGCATTGAGTTTCGCCGCGCGGCATCCCGCGAAGGTGGGCCGCATCGTCATGGTGAGCGCCGCGGATCGGGCCCAGGTGTTGTCGACGGCATGGCGCAGCGTGCAGCGGCAGATCGTGCGCGAGGCGCTCGCGCGCGGCGATGGGCCGTCCGGCCTCAAACTGGCGCGTGCTCTCGCCATGGCCACCTACCGCAGCCAGGCCGAATTCGCCGTGCGCTTCGGCGGCCCGCCGGTTCGCGACGCAGAGCGGTTTCGCTTTCCGGTGGAAGGCTACCTGTTCGCTCGCGGTGACGATTATGTTCGCAAGTACCGGGCGGAGTCCTTTCTCGCGTTGAGCGAATCCATTGATTTGCACGCTGTCGATGCCGCCCGCGTGACCACACCGGCGACGCTGATCGCGGTGCATGAAGACCAATTGGTGCCGAGGAGCGACATCGCTGCGCTCGCCGGCCGACTTGCCGGCCGGGTGAACCTGGTCGAGATCAATTCACATTACGGGCACGACGCCTTCCTCAAGGAGAGCGTCCTGCTCAATCCCATTTTAAGAGCCGCTGTTTCGGAGTAGATCATGAGCAAAGACGACCAGGTCCAGAAAGGCATCGCCACGCGTTCGGTGCGCGCCGGTTTGGAATCGGATACACAGCATGGATCGGTGGTGCCGCCGATTTACCTGTCGACGAATTTTGCCTTTGAGGGCTTTCGGCAGCCGCGACAGTACGATTACACACGATCCGGCAATCCGACCCGGGATCAATTGGCGAACGCGCTGGCGGATTTGGAAGGCGGCGTCGGCGCGGTGGTGACCTGCACGGGCATGTCGGCCATCACGTTGATTTTGTCGATGCTGCCGAACGGCGCCCGGGTGGTGGCGCCGCATGATTGTTACGGCGGCAGCTACCGCCTGTTGGCGGCCTTGCACAAGAAGGGCACGGTGGTGGTCGATTTCATCGACCAGGGCGATGCAGCGGCCCTTGCACGAGTCCTGGAGCGCAAGCCCGCGTTGGTGTGGATCGAGACACCGAGCAATCCGCTGCTACGCGTCGTCGACATTCATGCCATCGCCACGGCGGCCCACGCGGTCGGAGCGTTGGTGGTGGCCGACAATACCTTCCTGTCGCCGGTGTGGCAGCAACCGCTGGCCCATGGTGCCGACCTCGTGCTGCATTCGACGACCAAGTATTTGAACGGTCATAGCGACGTGGTGGGCGGTGCCGTCATCGCCGCCACCGCGGAATTGACCGAACAGCTGGCGTGGTGGGCGAACGCCATCGGTGTGACGGGGGCACCGTTCGACAGCTTCATGACGCTGCGCGGCGTGCGCAGCCTGCAGGCGAGAATGCGCGTGCACGGCGAAAATGCCTGGGCGGTGGTTGACACCTTGAAACGCCATCCGGCCGTGCAGCGGGTGTACTTCCCCGGCCTGCCGAACCACCCGGGTCACGACCTCGCGCGGCGTCAGCAGAGCGGATTCGGCGCCATGGTGAGCTTCGATTTGCACGGCGGCGAGACCGCGGTGGAAGCGTTCTTGAAGGGTCTCGAATGTTTCACCCTGGCCGAGTCATTGGGTGGGGTGGAGAGCTTGATTGCGCATCCAGCGACCATGACCCATGCCGGCATGGATGAAGCAGCGCGCTTGCGTGCCGGCATCGGTGCCGGGTTGCTGCGTATCTCGGTGGGCATCGAGGACCCGGCCGATTTGACCGCGGATCTTGCGGCCGGACTCGAGCGCGCCGCGGCGCAACTGGCCGTGCCCGTCGCAACCCGGGTCGCCTAGATCGTCACGCGCTATCGCCAGGGTCTAACCGGCGAGTGCCTGAAGAACCGCCGCTCCGGTCGCGCGGGTGCTGAACGGCGTGCCGCCGGCCTTGATGAGGTCGGCGGGCAGCGTCCCACCCTCGAGCGCGCGTGCCACTGCGGACTCCAACATGTCCGCCTCGGTGGTGAGATTGAGCGAGTAACGCAGCAGCATGGCAGCGCTCAAGATCGCGCCATAGGGGTTCGCGATGCCGCGTCCGGCGATATCGGGCGCGGAACCGTGAATGGGTTCGAACAGACCGCCGCGCCCGGCATCGCCCAGCGACGCGGAGGGCAGGAGACCCATGGACCCGGCCAGCATCGAAGCTTCATCGGTGAGGATGTCGCCGAACATGTTTTCCGTGACGATGACGTCGAAGTCGAGCGGCCGCCGCAGCAAGTGCATGGCGGCCGAATCCACCAACATGTGTTCGAAAGTCACAGTGGGGAATTCCGTGGGCAACACCCGCGCAACCACACTGCGCCACAGTCGCGACGTTTCGAGTACGTTCGCCTTGTCCACCGACGTGAGCTTGCGGCGCCGGCTTTGCGCCAGGCGGGCGGCCAAGCGCACCACGCGCTCTATCTCAGGCACGCTGTAGCGGCACACATCGTAGGCTTCGGTGGCTGTGCGCTCTTTGTCGCCGAAGTAGATGCCGCCGGTGAGTTCGCGCACCACCATGATATCGACACCGCGGAGCAGCTCGGCCTTGATCGGCGAGGCATCGAGCGCAGCGGGGTGCGGTACGACGGGACGCAGGTTGGCGAACAACCCCAGCGCCTTGCGAAGTTCGAGCAGGCCCATTTCCGGCCGCACCTTGGCATTCGGGTCGGACCATTGTGGGCCGCCCACGGCACCCAACAGAACCGCATCGGCGCGGCGGCACACCGCCAGTGTGTCCGGCGGCAGTGCCGAGCCGGTCGCATCGATGGCTGCGCCGCCGATCAGCGCCGGCTCGAACTCGAAGGCATGGCCGCATTGGGCGGCCACGGCCTCGAGCGCACGCACCGCTTCGGCGGTGACCTCCGTGCCGATGCCGTCGCCGGCGAGCACCGCGATGGTTGCTTTCACCCTGGTCGACTTCACCATGGGCGCGCTGCCTCGTAGCGTTCGACATCGGCCAGCTTGCTCTGCAAGTAACCCAGTTCGTCGATGCCGTTCATCAGGCAATGACGGGCGAAGGCATCGATGGGGAACCGTACCTCCGTGCCATTGGGCAGTCTGATGCTCGTCGTCGTGAGATCCACCACGATATCGGCACCCGGATGCTCGAGCAGCCACTTGGAGGTGGATTCATCGACGATGATGGGCAACAAGCCGTTCTTGAGCGCATTGGTCTTGAAGATGTCCGCGATCTCGGTGCTGATGACGGCACGGATGCCGTAGTCGATGAGGGCCCAAGGGGCATGTTCGCGCGAGGAGCCGCAACCAAAGTTGCGACCGGCAACGAGAATCTTGGCGCCCGCGGCTGCCGGCTGATTGAGCACGAACTGAAGGTTTGGCGAGCCGTCGGCAAGATAGCGCCAATCGGCGAACAGCTGTTTCCCCAAGCCTTCCTTGGTGGTCGTCGTCAGGAAGCGCGCCGGGATGATCTGGTCCGTGTCGATATTGCTCGAAGGGATGACCACCGAGGTGGACCTAACTTGCTGTAAAGGTTCCATCACAGGTACTCGCGCGGGTCGGTGATCCTGCCCTGCAAGGCGCTGGCGGCGGCGGTCAATGGGCTCACCAACAAGGTTCGCGCACCGACACCCTGGCGGCCTTCGAAATTGCGGTTGCTGGTACTGATGCAGTATTGACCCGCCGGCACGGTGTCGCCGTTCATCCCCAGACACATGGAGCAGCCGGACTCGCGCCAGTCGGCGCCGGCATCCTTGAAGATCTGCGCGAGCCCGCGCGACTCGGCATCGCGCTTCACCTGCTGGGATCCGGGGACGATCAAGAGTTTCACGCCGTTCGCGATCTTGCGTCCTTTCAAAATACTGGCTGCGGCTTCGAGGTCGCCCAAGCGGCCGTTGGTGCAACTGCCGATGAAAACCATGTTGACGGGCTTGCCGAGCAACGGTTCGCCACCGGCAAAGCCCATGTAACTGAGCGCCTTGTCGAACACCGTCTGCGCGGCGCCGGCCGCCGGGCGCGCAGGGATGGACCCCCCGACCGGCACCACCATGCCGGGGTTGGTACCGTAAGTAATCATCGGCTCGAGGGCGGCCGCATCGATATCCACGGAGACATCGAACACCGCACCGGGATCGCTGACCAACGTGCGCCAGCGTGCCAAGGCGGCATCCCAGGCGGCGCCCTTCGGAGCCCGCGGCTTGTCCCGCAAATACGCATACGTCACTTCATCGGGCGCGACCATGCCGGCGCGCGCGCCGGCTTCAATGGACATATTGCAGATGGTCATACGCTCATCCATGGAGAGCGCGCGGATGGTCGACCCGCGATATTCGATGACGTGGCCGGTTGCCCCGGAGACGCCAATCTTGCCGATGATGTGCAGGATCAAGTCTTTCGCCGTTACCCCCGGACGCAAGCTGCCCTCGACATTCACGGCCAGCGTCTTGGCCTTGCGCTGCAGCAGGCATTGAGTGGCGAACACATGGCCAACTTCCGTGCTGCCGATGCCGAACGCCAGCGCACCGAAGGCGCCATGGGTGCTCGTATGGCTGTCTCCGCAGACGATGGTCATCCCCGGCTGAGTCGCACCCAATTCCGGACTGATCACGTGCACGATGCCGCGGCGCGAATCGCGCATGGCGAAGAGTTCGATTCCGAACTCATGTGCATTGCTCTCGAGTTGCCGTACCTGCTTGGCGGCGGCATCGACGGCGATGGGGATGTCGCCGAACACCTGCTCGCTGCGGGTCGGGGTCGAGTGATCCATGGTTGCCAGGGTTCGATCCGGTCGCCGCACCGGAACTTTAAGCGATCGCAGCAGGCTGAATGCCTGCGGCGAAGTCACCTCATGAATGAGGTGCAGATCGATGTAGAGGACGGCGGGGGTATCTGCCGTCTCCGCCACCACCTGATGCTCGCTCCAGACTTTGTCGAACAGCGTGCGGGCTGCCATCTGGGCTTTACGCCTTGCCGGCTTCGAGCCAGGGCATCCGGGCGCGCAGCTTGGCACCGACCTTTTCGATGGAATGCGACAAATCCGCCTTGAGCAGCTTGGAGTACTTGCGCCGGCCGGTCTTCGTCTCGGCAATCCATTGCCGCGCAAACTTGCCCTGCTGGATCTCGCCGAGGATCTTTTTCATTTCCTTCTTGGTGCCCTTGTTGACGATCCGCGGCCCGCGCGTGAGATCTCCGTACTTGGCGGTCTCGCTGATGAAGCGGTGCATCTTGGTGATGCCGCCCTCATGCAGCAGATCGACGATGAGCTTGAGTTCATGCAGGCATTCGTAATAGGCGACCGCGGGTTGATAGCCCGCTTCCACCAATGTCTCGTAACCTTTCACCACGAGTTCGGTCGCACCGCCGCAGAGCACTGCCTGCTCGCCGAACAAGTCGGTCTCCGTCTCCTCGGCGAATGTGGTCTCGAGTACGCCGCCGCGGGTGCCGCCGATGCCGTCGGCATAGGCGAGCGCCTTGGCTTTGGCATGCTTCGACGCATTCTGGGCGACGGCAATCAAACAGGGCACGCCGCGCCCCTGTTGATATTGGCGCCGGACCAGATCGCCCGGCCCCTTCGGCGCGATCAAGACCACGTCCAAGTCCTTGCGCGCTTTGATCTGCTTGAAATGCACATTGAAGCCGTGCGCGAACAGCAGTGCCGCACCCGGTTCGAAGTCGGCCTTCAACTCCTCGTACAGCGCTTTCTGGGTCATGTCGGGCACCAGCATGGCAACCAGTTGGGCGCCCTTGACCGCGCTCTTGGGATCGGTCACCTTGAGACCATCTTTTTTCGCCTTGGCAAAGCTCTCGCCCTTGCGTACGCCCACCACCACGTCGAAGCCGCTGTCGTGCAGGTTGAGCGCGTGTGCCCGGCCCTGGCTGCCATACCCTAGAACGGCAATGCGAGCACCTCGCAGTGCTTTCTTGTCGACGTCTTTTTGCGAATACAAACGCATGTGGTGCTCCTTGAAAACTTATTCTATGAATGCTACCCGACCGTGAAAATGCGAGACCCCGCCTTGAAGGACTTTTCAGGCCTCAAGCGGGGTCCGTTTTGGAAAATGCTGGCGCAGCGCTTTTTGCTTAAGTAGCCGCAAATAGCAACACAAATTCTCTTATCATGCAAGAGCTTGAGCGGCGCTGCCGCAGTGAGGCTGATGAATGACCGACAGTTCCAGTCCTGTTCCGCTGTGGTTGCTCTACGACGATGAAGTCGAGGCGTGGCTCACGGCGCAACCTAAGCATGCCCGAGCCTGGGTGGCTGAAAACAACTTCAAGGGTGAGAAGCACCGGGTGTTGTTGATCCCGGATTCGAACGGCACCCTGGCGCTCGCGGTGGGCGGCTTGGGCAAGCGCCAGAGCGCAATGTCGGTCTGGCTCGCCGCCGGTTTTGCCGAGCGGCTGCCGCCCCGGCTGTTTCGCTCGCCCCAATCCTGGAGCGAGGCGGATGCCACTGCGTTGTGCTTGGGGTTTGCCTACGGGAGTTATCACTTCGAGCGCTATCGTCAGCCCAAGCTCGAGCGCGCCGCGTCGCTGGACCCACCCCCCAAGGCCGATATGGCGTATGTCGCCCGCGCGCTCGAGTCGCTCTCCCTGGCACGCGATCTCATCAATACCCCGGCGAGTGACTTGGGGCCCGCGGAGTTGGCCGCCGCCGCCGAACAGGTTGCGCTACGGCATGGAGCGACGTTCCGCGAATGGGTCGGTGCCGAACTGCTCGCCGGCAATTTTCCCGCGATCCACGCCGTGGGCCGTGCCAGTGCATCGGAACCGCGGTTGATCGACATCCGCTGGACCCCGACCGGCGGAGCCGACTTCCCCCAGGTGACCTTGGTGGGCAAAGGCGTGTGCTTCGACAGTGGGGGCCTCGACATCAAGCCGAGCTCCGGCATGGCGCTGATGAAAAAGGACATGGGGGGCGCCGCGGTGACGCTGGCACTCGCCAACTTGGCCATGCATGCGGGATTGCGCGCAAGGCTCCGGGTGCTGGTGCCGGCGGTCGAGAACGCCGTCAGCGGCAACGCCTACCGTCCGGGCGATGTGCTTGCGACGCGCAAGGGGTTGACGGTGGAAGTCGGCAACACCGATGCGGAGGGCCGGCTGGTGTTGTGCGATGCACTGGCGTTGGCCGATGCCGAACGGCCTGATCTCATCATCGACTTCGCGACATTGACCGGTGCCGCGCGAGTGGCCTTGGGTCCGGAGTTGCCCGCGCTATTCGGCAGCGATGAGCGACTGGTTCAGGAGCTCGCCCGCGTGGCTGCCGTCGAGCACGATCCCTTGTGGCCGATGCCCCTGTGGTCGGGCTATGACGATGAACTCGGCAGCAAGATCGCCGATTTGAACAACGTATCCGCATCGAGTTTCGCCGGCGCCATTTTCGGCGCCCTCTTTTTGAAACGCTTCGTCACTGAAACGCCGAACTGGCTGCACATCGATCTCTACGCGTGGAATCCGAAGGAACGTCCGGGGCGGGGAGTGGGCGCCGAGGCGCACGCCGTCCGCGGCGTCTATCGTTGGCTGATCGAGCGGTACGGTCGTTCGAGTGCATAGCGTGAGTGGGTAAGGCTGCCAAAGCGCGTTGCGGCGCGGCGGCGAGTTGCACTGCAGCGGCCGGCAAGCTTATTCTCCGGCGCCCTCTTGGGGTGGCGCGCCCCTTCGGCTCGCGACTGCAAGGCAACGACATCTTTCAAACCGCATCATGAAGAAATTCCCTTATGAAAAAACCGACGAAAAAATCCACCGCCGCATCAGTTGATACCCGTCGCTATTCGCGTCTGGTGGTGGACGGCGTCAAACAGGCCGCGGCGCGTGCCATGCTGCATGCCGTCGGCTTCACGGACGATGATTTCAGCAAACCGCAGGTGGGTATTGCCTCCACCTGGAGCAACCTGACGCCGTGCAATATGCACATCGACGAACTCGCGCGGTTGGCCGCTGCCGGAGTGGAGGCGGAGGGCGCCAAAGCCGTGACCTTCTCGACGATCACCGTCTCCGACGGCATCTCGATGGGCACACCCGGCATGCGTTATTCGTTGGTGTCGCGCGAGGTGATTGCCGATTCGATCGAGACTGTGGTCGGAGCGCAGGGCTTCGACGGCGTGATCGCCCTGGGCGGTTGCGATAAGAACATGCCGGGATGTCTGATGGCGCTCGCGCGTCTCGACCGGCCTGCGGTTTTTGTCTATGGCGGCACGATCCGCCCCGGAACCGACCGGCGCGACGTCGTGTCGGTATTCGAGGCGGTCGGAGGCTTTGCGCAGGGCACCGTTACGGAACGAGAACTCAAGTTCGTCGAGCGAACCGCGATCCCGGGACCGGGATCGTGCGCCGGAATGTACACCGCGAATACCATGGCTTCGGCGATCGAAGCGATGGGCATGAGCTTGCCGAACAGCTCGGCGCAGGATGCGATTTCCGCCCACAAGCGCGAGGATTGCACGAAGGCGGGAGCGGCCGTCGTCAACCTCATCAAGCTCGGCTTGCGGCCGCGCGAGATCATGACGCGAAAGGCATTCGAGAATGCCATCACCGTCGTCATCGCGCTCGGCGGCTCGACCAATGCGGTGCTGCACCTCCTGGCGATTGCATCCTCTGCGAACGTGAAGCTCAAGCTCGACGATTTCACCCGGCTGGGCAGGCGCGTTCCCGTGCTGGCTGATCTGCGGCCGAGCGGCAAGTACTCGATGTCTGAGCTCGTTGCCATCGGCGGTATCCAGCCGCTGATGCGGACGCTGCTCGATGCCGGATTGCTGCATGGCGAGTGTTTGACCGTCACGGGGGCGACGCTCGCGGAGAATCTCCGTGACGTGCCGCCTTATCCCGAGGAGCAACAGATCGTCCGGCCGCTCAATCAGCCGATCAAGAAGGACAGTCACCTCGTCATTCTTTACGGCAATCTTGCGCCCGAGGGCGCGGTCGCGAAAATCACCGGCAAAGAGGGCGTGCGCTTTACCGGCAAGGCCCGGGTCTTCGACGGCGAGGAGGCGGCACTGCAAGGAATCTTGGGCGGCAAGGTGAAGGCCGGCGACGTGGTGGTGATCCGCTACGAGGGGCCGAAAGGCGGTCCCGGCATGCGCGAGATGTTGAGTCCCACCGGCGCCATCATCGGCCGCGGCCTCGGGCAAGAGGTCGCCCTCATCACGGATGGACGGTTTTCCGGCGGCAGCCACGGGTTCGTCGTGGGCCACGTTGCGCCCGAGGCGGCGGTCGGCGGTCCGATCGGCTTGGTGAAGAATGGCGATTCCATCAGCATCGATGCCGAGCGTCGCGAGATGACGTTGCACGTGAGTGCGCGCGAATTGCGGGCGCGCCGCAAAGCATGGAAGGCGCCGAAAGCCTATGCGCGGCGCGGCGCATTGGCGAAGTACGGCAAGTCGGTCAGCAGCGCTTCATTGGGCGCCGTGACAGATCTGGAGTAAGTCAAGTCGCGCTTGCAGTGCGGCCGGGATGTGTGTCAGTCTCTTTACTCGATGGGATGACTTGATTCAGTGATGCCGTCGGAGGTTTTTCGACGGGTTTTATGCGGGATTCGAGCGTTTGCGTTGATGAGACGGATCGTTCACCGAGATCCTCCATCGCAGCGTACCAAAAGTGCGCACAGGCACGCTTCGGATGCCCAAGCTTAGTGCGGTGAGAGAAATCTTTCTTCAGGGGTAGGTCGCAACGAGACTATGTATAAATACGAAGAGCCATCAATGTTTTCCGGCAAGCGAGGCATCGCCCTCGTCGTCGTCATCCTGTTACACGTCGTCGTTGGTTATGCCTTCTATTCCGGTCTGGCGATGCGTCTGGTGCAGCAGGTGATCCCACCCGTCGAAATCGCGCAGATCGACAAGCCGAAAGACATCGACAAGCCGCCGCCACCGCCGCCCAAGCTCGAAGAAATCAAGCCGTTTGTTCCGCCGCCTGAATTCGTCGACATTCAACCTCCCCAGGAACAGACCAACACGATCACCACGACCAGCGTACCGCAGCCCGTGGCGGCCCCGGTGGTACAGGCGCCGCCGCCTCCCGCGCCACATCCGGGAACGCCGATCCGGATGGATCCGAAGCATCCCTTGAAGATCGGTGAGGACTATTATCCGGACGCTTCGAAGCGTGCCAATGAGGAAGGTCGATGCATCGTCACGGTGACGGTGAGCGCGGACGGCCGCATCACCAATGAGGCCATCCAGCAGAGCTCGGGCTTTCCGCGCTTGGACGAGGCCTGCCTGAAGGGTGTGCACGGACAGCGCATGATTCCCGCCACGGAGGACGGCAAGCCCGTGGATAAGACTGTTTCGTTGCCCATTGTTTGGAAGCTGACCAACAAGTAGCGCTCGCTCAGAGCGAATGTTCGAATGGTGTGATTTTTGGTTTGTCGAATTTTTTGCTCTTCACTTTATTTACTGTCCTAGAGGAATCGGTCCATGCAAGAGACTACTGTTGAAAACCCGTTTGGCCTTGGCGCCCTCATCCAGCAGGGTGACCTGGTCGCCAGGTCGACACTCGTTATTTTGGTGATCATGTCGCTGTTGACCTGGTTCATCATGATCACAAAGTTTTTCGATCAGCGCCGCCAGCGCCTGCAGGCCATTGAAGCCGAGAAGGAGTTCTGGTCCGCCGGCAGCCTCACCGATGCGCTCGGCAAACTGAAGGGCAATGCGAATCCGTTCCGCGCCCTCGCCGAGACCGGCAAGCAAGCGTATGAGTACCATGAGGTGAACAAGGCTCGGCTGTCGGCCGCCATCGGCACCAGCGAATGGATCACTGAGTCTTTGCAGCGCACCGCCGATCAAGTGGTGAGCCGGATGCAAGCCGGTTTGCCGGTGCTTGCCTCGGTGGGTTCGACGGCGCCTTTCGTCGGATTGTTCGGTACGGTGTGGGGCATTTACCATGCACTCATCGCGATCAGCGCCTCCGGCTCGGCCTCGATCGAGAAGGTCGCCGGACCGGTCGGTGAAGCATTGATCATGACGGCGATCGGACTCTTCGTCGCCGTGCCGGCGGTGTTGGGTTACAACGTACTTCTGCGGCGCAATAAGAATGTGCAGGAGCGGGTCAGCCACTTCACGCACGAGCTGCATGCCTACCTGATCTCGGGCGCCAAGATGGGCTTGGGGATGGAGCGGGCGCCGTCGCCGGCCGTCAAGCCCAGCCCAGCTGCTGCGCGCTGATAGGAGTTCGCGCTCATGGCGATGAACACTGCGGGTACCTCGGACGGAGAAGTGCTGTCGGACATCAACGTGACGCCGCTTGTGGACGTCATGTTGGTGTTGCTCATCATCTTCATCATTACCGTGCCGGTGGCGTTGAAGGAGATCAAGGTGAATCTGCCCATCGCCAGCAACCTGCCGACCCAGACCAAACCGGAGGACGTCACCATCGCGGTCGACAAGTCCGGGAATATTTACTGGAACACCAAGTTACTGCCGAACCAGGATGCATTGATGCAGGAGCTGCGCAGCGTGGCCCGCAACGAGCCGCAACCCGAGGTCCATATCCGCGGCGATGGTGATGCACGGTACATGTATGTCGGACAGGTGCTGGTGGCCGCGCAGAAGATCGGCATCCGCAAAGTGGCCTTTTTGACCACACCGCTTCATCCCGGCGACGGGGGCTAGGAGACAGATATGGCAATGGCTGTAGGTAGTAGCGACGGGCAGGCGTTTACCGACATCAACATGACGCCGTTGATCGACGTCATGTTGGTGCTGCTCATCATTTTCATCATTTCGTTGCCGCCTGTGACGCACGCGGTGAAGATCGACAATCCCTTGCCCCCGCCGCCGAATATGACCCCGCCGCCGCCGCCTGAAGTCGTGAATTTGGGTATCGACTTCGACGGGACGCTGACCTGGAACGGTAATCCGGTGGATCGGACGACGATGCAGGGTTACATTTCCCAGGAAGCACCGAAGGATCCGCAGCCGGAGATCCACATCACGGTCGATAAATTCGCCCATTATGAGAAGGTTGCGCAAACGCTGGCCGATTTGCAGAGCCGGGGGCTGAAGAAGATCGGATTCGTCAACAACGATCTGATGTAAGAAGCTTCGTCCGACGAGTAACACGGCGCGTCAGGCCAATTGACGCGCCTTTTCTTTAAAGAGTCCGGCCGCTTCTCAGGCGCAAGCAGCAAAACATATTCGAATGTAGGGGTACGAGGTCAGTCCATGAGTCAATCCATCCTGAACGTTAAACTTAATGCGTTATTTCTCGGGTTTGCCTTGAGCCTCGTTGGCTTGGGTGTGACGACCCCGATGGCGGCGGCGGCCGACAAGAAGGGACCGGAAATCAGCCGGGTCATCGCCAAGGAAATGACCGCCGCGCAAAAGGATCTGCAATCGGGCCAGTGGGCTGACGCATTGAAGAACTTGGACGCCGCCGCCGAGAAGTCGCCGCTCACGCCCTTCGATAAGAAAACCATATACGATTTCAAAGCCTTCGCGAATATCAAACTGAATCGCTTGAAGGATGCCGAAGAGAACTACGAGCAAGCACTGGCCACCGGCCAGTACACCCCCGAGGAAGCGGCCAAGACGAAACGCACGCTCTTCCGACTCGCGGCCGGCAACCAGCAGTATGCGAAGGCAGTGGACTTCGGCAAGGAAGTGTCCGATGCCGGCGATGCCAATGGTGATGACCTGCTGGTCATGGCGCAGATCTACTACTTGCAGAAGGACTGCAAGAACTCCGGTATCTGGGCCGACAAAGCCATCGCGTATGCGAAGAAGGCTGGCGAGGCTCCCAAGGAGACCCTCTACCAATTCAAGCTGCAGTGCGCTTCGGACAGCCAGGATAACGCCGCCATGGCCACGGATTTGGTGGATCTCATCAAACTCACCAACAAGACCAATTATTGGAACACGTTGCTGCGCATCGAACGCCAGGACGAACGGGACGACCATAATCTATTGATGATCTACCGCATCATGTACGACACCAATTCCATGACGGCCGGCAGTGATTACATGGAAATGGCGCAGCTCTTGGGCGATGCCGCATTGCCGGGCGAGGCGGAAGCGATACTCGAACACGGCGTGAGCGCCGGGCTGTTCACGGATCCGAAGGACAAGGATCGGTCCGCCCGGTTGATCGCTGCATTGAAGACTCGGGCCGACGCCGACAAGAAGGGTCAGCCTGAATTCGACAAGGAAGCATCGAAGAATCCGGCCGGCGAACTCGATGTCAAGTTAGGGGAGGTGTACTACGGCGCCGGCGATTACCAAAATGCCGTGACGGCCATCAATCGTGGCTTGCAGAAGGGCCAGATCAAACACTTGGACGAGGCCTATGTCTATCTGGGTCGGTCACAAGCCGCGCTCAAGGATAATGCGGACGCGAAGAAAGCGTTTGCCGGCTTGAAGACCGTGCCCAACATCAGCCCACGCATTTTGATGCTGTGGGAATTGTATGCCGAGAAGCTCGGTTCATAAGTGATCGGGAGCGATTCATGACCATCAAAGCCGGCGAGAAGATGCCCGAAGGTGCGTTCACGCACATGACCGGGGAGGGACCGAAAAAGATCACGACCGGCGAATTGTTCGCCGGGAAGACCGTGGTGCTCTTTTCCGTGCCCGGTGCGTTCACGCCGACCTGCGATGCCAAGCATTTACCTGGATTCGTCGAACTCGCGGATGAGATCAAGGCGAAGGGAGTCGACACCATCGTCTGTACGGCGGTCAATGATGTGTTCGTCATGAACGCCTGGGGCAAGGCCGGCGGCGTCGGCGACAAGATCCTCATGCTGGCGGACGGCAACGGTACCTATGCCAAAGCCCTCGGGCTGGAACTCGATGCCACCGGTTACGGCATGGGACTGCGTGGTCAGCGCTTTGCGCTCGTCGTCAAGGACGGCATCGCCGCGGCGGTCTATGTCGAAAATCCCGGCGAGTTCAAGGTGTCCGCAGCGTCCCATATCCTGGCACACCTATAGATCGAGGAACGCTGTGACCGCCGAAGACCGGCTCATCGCTCTACGTAGCGCGCCGCCGGTCTTTTCGATTGCCGAGGCCGAGCGTGTCGCTCGGGAAGTGTACGGGTTGGCCGTGAGGGCGACCTCGCTTTCCGGTGAGCGCGATGCCAACTTCTTGTTGACCACCGCTGATGCGCGGTCTTTCACTCTCAAGCTGATCGATACGGGTGTCGAACCCGAAGGTGCGCACTGCCAGATCGAGGTGTTGCGGCATCTCGAGGCCCACGATGCGACCCTGCCGGTGCCCCGTGTGTTTGCCACTCCTGAGGGCTCGGAAACGGGCACGGTGATCCGGTCCGGTTGCAAGTTTGCCACTTGTTTACTCGCCTACCTACCGGGTCGGATGCTGGCCGACGTGTCGCCGGCGCCACCCCTGCTTCACGATCTGGGTCGGACGCTGGCCCGTATCGACCGTGCGCTGCAGGGGTTCTTCCATCCTGCCCTCGCGCAGCCCATTGCCTGGGATGTGCGCCGCCTTCCCTCGCTCATGCCCTACCTATCGACCATTGCGGACGACGGCTTGCGAGCCAGTGTCGCCGCAGCCGGTGAGGGAATCCGCGAACGCTCGAGGGCCCTGTCGGCACGCCGGTCGCAGGCCATTCATGGCGATGCCCATGGCGGCAACATCGTCGTCGACGCGGCGGCCCAAGGGGTCACCGGCATCCTCGATTTCGGCGACATGATTCATGCGCCGCTCGTTCTCGAGCCCGCCGTGGCGATGGCTGAAGTGCCGGTCAACGGCGTGCAACGTGCAGAGGCTCTGTCGACGGTGTTGGCCGGTTATGCCGAGTCGGCCGCGCTCGAGGCCGCCGACATCGAACTGCTCTATGACCTCATCATGGCGCGGCATGCCGTTACCGTGCTCATTCACGCATGGCGGGTCCGGCATGACGCCGGCGCCGGCGTGTTGCGGCAGCCGGCTCTGCATTCGGCGGTCTCGTTGGACTGGCTGCAAACCATCGGAAGAGAGCCCTTGACCCGCCAATGGCATGAGGCCGCCGGGACCTCCGTGCGTGTGCAGGTAGGCGTCACTCTGGAACGTCGCCACCGCATGTTGGGGGCGGGTGCCCAGCTGTTCTACGAGCAGCCGTTGCACCTGATTCGCGGCTCCGGGGTGTGGCTGTACGACGCGGACGATAACGCCTATCTCGATGTCTACAACAACGTGCCGCATGTGGGGCATTGCCATCCTACGGTGGTGCGTGCGGTGCAGCGCCAGGTCGCGCGGCTCGCGACCCACACCCGGTACTTGCATGGCGGCATTTTGGATTATGCCGAGGCGCTGACCGCGCGTTGTCCGCCCGGGTTGAATGCCTGCATCTTCGTCAATTCTGGGAGTGAGGCGAACGATGTCGCCTGGCGTCTGGCGCAATTCGCAACCGGGAAGCGGGGGGCGCTCATCATGGCCCATGCCTACCACGGGATCACCGATGCGGTGGCGGCGCTCACGCCGGCTTCGGGCGTTCAGGGCGCCCACGACCCGCGCGTGGTGACCCTGGATCCGCCGGCGGCGATCCATCACGATGAGTCGATGACCGACGAAGATCTGGCAGAGGCTGCCGCCGGCGTCGATCGAGCGCTGGCTACGCTGGCCGTTCGAGGGCTCGCACCCGCCGCTTTTTTCCTCGATACCGCGCTGACCAGCAGCGGCATCTACGATGCCCCGCCGTTGTGGATGAGCACGGTTGCCGCTCGGCTCCGGTCTGCCGGTTGCTTGATCGTCGCCGACGAGGTGCAGTACGGTTTGGGGCGCTCGGGCTCCCACTTCTGGGGTTTCGAGCGCCGTGGCCTGCAGCCGGATATCGTGACCTTGGGCAAACCCATCGGCAACGGCTTTCCCATGGGAGCGGTCATCGCGAATCGGGCCCTGATCGAAGGGTTCCAGTCAACCCACGGGTTCTTTTCGACCTTCGGCGGCAATGCCGTGGCGGCCAGCGCAGGGCTCGCAGTGCTCGACGTGATCGACCGGGAGCATCTCCTTGCCAACGCGGCCGGCACGGGAAGCTATCTGCGCAACAGGCTGGCGACGATGGCGGCGCGGCATGCCTGCCTCGGCCGGGTTCGAGGCACCGGGTTGTTACTGGGTCTCGAGGTGCGCGGGTCCGCGGCGGCGACCGCCCAAGTGCGCACCCAGCAGATCATCAACGCGGTGAAGAACCACGCGCGCGTTCTGATCGGTTATGAGGGACCGGCGGCCGATATTCTCAAGCTGCGGCCGCCGTTGCCGTTTCAGCCGAGCCACGCCGACATCTTGGTCGCGGCGATCGACGAGGCGGCGGCGCTCGTAGGGCGCCGCCACGCCCAAGAGACAGGGGCCTAGCAGACAGGCTGCTTGCTAGGTGCCCACCATCCGCTCGAGTTCCGGGACGATCTGAAACAGATCGCCAACCAGCCCCACATCCGCGATTTCGAAGATCGGCGCTTCGCCATCCTTGTTGATGGCGACGATGGTGCGCGCGTCCTTGATCCCGGTGAGATGTTGAATCGCACCCGAGATGCCGATGGCGATGTAGATTTCGGGGGAGATGATCTTGCCGGTCTGACCCACCTGCATCTCGTTCGGCGCATAGCCCGCATCGACGGCCGCGCGCGATGCGCCCACGGCTGCCCCCATCTTGTCGGCGAGGCTGAACAGCAGCTTGAAATTATCGGCGCTGCCGAGGGCTCGTCCTCCGGAGATCACCTTCGAGGCGGTCTGCAGATCAGGTCGATCCGTGCTGCCGGACTTGGCGCCCACATAGCGGGTATGGGAGGGGAGCGGGACCGACAGGGTCTTGGTGTCGACAGCGGCCGTGCCGCCGCCCGCGGCTGCCTCGAAGGAGGCGACCCGCACGGTTGCAACCAATGTTTTCGACGGATCCGCTTCGACGGTGATGATGGCGTTGCCGGCATAGATGGGCCGGCGGAAACGATGGGCCGTTTCGACCGCCATCAGATCGCTCACCTGGCCGACACCCAGCAGGGCGGCTACGCGGGGCAGGAGATCCTTGCCGAAACTCGTCGACGGGCCAAATACATGGGTGAATTCGGCGGCGAGAGCGGCCACCTGCGGCGCCAGAATGGCGGCAAGCGGGTGTTCGTTCTCCGGACGATCGACGCGCAAGACCGTCTGGACGCCGGCGACGGCCGCCGCCTGGGCCGCGACCGCCGCCGTATCGGCGCCGAAGAGGGCGATGGTGATGACCGCATCCGGGATGGCGCGCGCGCAGGTGACGCACTTGGCGGTCGCCGCATTCAAGGCCTTGCCGTCGTGCTCGCCGATGATGAGTACCGTGTTCATTAAAGCAAACCCTTCTTTTTCAAAACCGCCACGAGTTCCCCGACATCCTTGACCATGATGCCCTTTTGGCGCTGGGCAGGCGGTTCGGTTTTCACCACCTTGAGCCACTGGCTCACCGTAACACCCAGGGCATCGAGCGACGTGACATCGAGCGGTTTCTTCTTCGCCTTCATGATGTCCGGCAGTTTGACGTAGCGCGGTTCGTTCAAGCGCAGATCGACGGTCACGACGGCCGGTAGATCCACCTCGATGGTTTCGAGCCCGGCATCGATTTCTCGCGTCACCGACAGTTTCTCGCCATTGATTTCCAACTTCGACGCATACGTTGCCTGCGGTCGCTCCCAGATGGCGGCGAGCATCTGTCCGGTCTGGTTGGCGTCGTCGTCGATCGCCTGCTTGCCCAACAGGACGAGATCGGGATTTTCCTTCTTGGCCAAGGCCAGCAATGTCTGGGCCGCGGTGAGCGGTTCCACCACGGCATCAGTCTGGACGAGGATGGCCCGATCTGCGCCCATCGCCAGAGCGGTGCGCAGTTGTTGCTGGGTGTCGGCGACGCCGATGCTGACCGCCACCACCTCGACGTTCCCGACCCGTTCCTTGATGCGCAAAGCCTCTTCGAGAGCGATTTCGTCGAACGGATTCACGCTCATCTTGACGCCGTCCAGCATCACGCCGCTGCCGTCCGGTTTCACCCGCACGCGGACGTTGTAGTCGACGACGCGTTTGATACCCACCATGATCTTCTGCATTGACACTCCTTAAGCAGCGGCACCAGGCACGGGTTGTGCGGATGCGTCGGCCTCAATCTGTAGCTCTGTCACCCATTGCGCCAGTTTACCTGCCGAGTGGCGCAGCCTGGGCAAAAAACGTTCGATAACCGCCTTCAGCGGCACCAGGCTGGTCGCACAGCGCACGCTCAACACGGCAAAAACATGGCTGTTCACCATCACGGGTACGCTCAAGGTGGCGTCTTCTGTCAAATGGCGCGTGGCGGTGAGGGTTGCATAACCCTGGGCCTCGATGGTTGCGAACAGCGCCTGCAATTCGTCCGGCGGTACGCGCGCGGCCTTATCCTCGGCGTTCTTCGATCGTGAGAGAAGGTCGAGAAGATGGTCCCGCTCTGCCCGCGGGCAAAACGCGAGATACGCGAGTCCGGCCGATGACCCCAGGAGGGATGCGCGACAACCGGCCGAATAGCGCTCGGACGCCAACGGCGTGTCGTGGTCGGTGGCCTCGCGCAGCATCATCGAGGTGCCCGCCAAGGTGGCGAGCGATACCGGCCAGAGGATGTCGCGGCACAGTTCGTCGATGCAGGGTTTGGCCACCTTCATCACCCACTGTTCATCGTGAAATCCTCCGCTCAGGTCGCGCACCGTCATGGTCAACCGATAGCGTTCGTCGGTCGCGTCTCGAAAGGCAAATCCGGCATCGCAGAGGGTTTCGAGGATGCGGTACACGGTGGTGCGCGGCAGACGGATCTGCCGGGCAACCTCTGACACGGTCACGCCATCACGCGTATTCAGCACGGTGAGCGCATCAAGGCCGCGAACGAGCGCGCGGATCGGACGGGTGGATTCCATGGGACCTCGGGTATCTTGGGGTTGTGCAGTAGGGGATGCCAAGCACGCATCCAGCTGCGTATACCCTAAACATTCGGCGCGGTAGTTTAAGCATCGATGCTTTCCTTGTCCACCTTGCGGACCTTGGGATCGCGCGACCTGAGGTCGTGTATCCTCACGGGCATGAAACAAGCCGAAAAGACGACCCTCGAGGCGCGGTCGGGGCTGCGCGCCGAGGCGCGCCCGGGGCTGCGCGCCAGCGACGCACTCGCCAACGTTCGCTATGAGATTCGCGGCAAGCTCGCGCGGCGAGCGCTCGATTTGGAGCGCCTGGGCTACGACATCATTTCGCTCAATATCGGCAATCCGTATGCCTTCGGTTTTCGCACACCCGAGACCATGCGGTTGGCGATGATCGAGAATCTGCGGCACAGCGAGGGCTACGTGCATCAGAAGGGAATTTTTCCGGCGCGCGAAGCCGTGGTCATGCAGCAGCAGGAGCGCGGGGTGAAGAACGTGACCGCCGAGGAGGTCTTCATCGGCAACGGCGTGAGCGAGCTCATCGATCTCAGCTTGCGCGCGCTGCTCAATCCCGGCGACGAAGTACTGGTGCCCAGCCCCGATTATCCTTTGTGGACCGCGGCGGTCAATCTCAACACGGGCCGCGCGGTGCATTATCCCTGTCGTCCGGATCGCGGCTTCGTGCCGGATGTTTCGGACATCGCAGCGCTCGTGACCAGCCGCACCCGCGCCATCGTCGTGGTCAATCCGAACAATCCCACCGGCGCGGTCTATCCGCGTGCGACCCTCGAGGGGATCGCCCGGCTTGCGGCGAAACATGGGCTCGTCGTGCTCGCGGATGAAATCTACGATCAAATCCTGTACGACGACGCCGAATTCATTCCGATGGCCACGGTCGTTCACGACACTCTGTGCTGCACCATGAGCGGCTTGTCCAAGGTGTACCGGGCCTGCGGCTACCGGGTGGGCTGGGCCGTGTTCTCAGGGGATGTGGCGGGCGCCACGCGTTACCTGGAGGGACTGGAATTATTGAGCTCGCTCAGGCTCTGCAGCAACGTGGCCGGGCAATGGGCTGTGCAAACCGCGCTCGGCGGGCATCAGAGTATTCGCGAGTTGACGCGGCCTGGAGGCCGGTTGCATGAGTCGCGCCGGATCATTCTCGAGAGCGTGGCCAACAGTCGTTTCTTGAAGCTCAATCGGCCGATGGGCGCTCTGTACTCCTTCGTCGAAGTGCGCCCCGACGTGCTGCCCGACTTCGACGATCAAGCGTTCGCGTTGGAACTGCTCGAGAACAAGCATGTGCTGGTCGCTCCCGGGGTCAGCTTCAACGTGCCCTACACCAACTGCTTTCGCATCACGAATCTGCCGGAGCCGGCCGTGCTCGCCGACGTGTTTGCCCGTATCGAAGCTCTGCTCCAGGCGCAGTCAGCCGCGCCGGCGCGGCGGATCGGGGCGGCAGCCAAGGTTTGACTGCCCGGTGGATCCCGCGGCGGCCCCTGCGGATCCCGCGGGCGGCGCCTGCGTATCCCGCGGGCCGCCGCCGACGCAATCCGTCTTTAAGCCTGATCGCCGCCCTTGGCGATCAGGCCGCCGAACCGCCGCTCGCGGCCGGCAAAGTCGTCAAGTGCCTGCTTGAAGCACCGTTCATCGAAATCGGGCCATAGGCAATCGGGAAAATGCAGTTCCGCGAAGGCACATTCCCAAAGCAGGAAGTCGCTCAAACGCCGTTCCTTGCCGGTGCGGATCAAGAGGTCGACGGGGCCCGCCTCGCGCAGGGTATGGTCGACTGCGTGCAACGCTGCATCGAAACGGTCGGCAGTGATGTCGGTGCCGGGACAGGCATCGGCGGCATGCCGGGCCGCCTGAAGAATGCTGTATTGGGAAGAATAATCCACCGCGATCCGTAGATGCATCCCGCCGCAGGACGCGCTCAGCCGCTCGCTCTGATCGATCGACCGCAGCAGGTTTTCGCTCAATCGGTCGCGTCGGCCGATCACGTTGACGCGGATCGACTGTTCGACGCAACGGCGCGTCTCGCTGAACAGGTACTGGCCGAACAGTTTCATGAGCGCCGCGATCTCGGCGGCGGGCCGCGTCCAGTTCGCCGCCGAAAAGGCGTACAGCGTCAAGGTGTCGACCCCGGCGCGGGCGGCGGTCTCCACCGCACCTCTGACGGCTTTCGCGCCCTCGACATGACCGGCGCTGCGCGGCAAGCCACGCTGCGTGGCCCATCGTCCATTTCCGTCCATGATGATTGCAACGTGCATGATTGATAATAGATAACTTTGCGATATAGAGTAAATGCTTGAGAAAAAAATTCAACAGGTCAAGTGCGGCGCGTCGCCTTGATGACCGACTCGATGTGTTCCAAATATTTTAACAGCGCCCGCCGTCCGACCGCAGTGATGCGGTACTCGGATTTGGGCCGGCGAGCCTCGAACGATTTGGTGCACGCGACGTAACCCGCCTCCTCCAGCTTGCGCGCATGCGCTCCGAGGTTGCCGTCGCTGACGTTGAACAGCGCCTTCAGCTCGTTGAAGGTGAGTGCCTCGTTGGTGGCCAGCGCACTCATGATACCCAGCCGGACGCGCTCATAGATCAACCGGTCGAAATCGATCTGGCTGCTGCGGCGCGTCGATCGCTGGAGACCCACAGGTTTGGCTTTGGGTTTTATCGAATCTTCGGCCGACTCCTCGCGTTTCGCCGCGGATTGCTTAACCGTCATGACTCACCTGTCCGATCAACATGCCGAAAATGGTATGCAGAGCGCCGAAGCCCATGCCCAGAATGAGCGTATGAGTGCGTGCCGGCGCGGCAAAGGCGAGGAGGCCCAACAGCATGAACAACGCGCCCATGATGCAGATCAAGCGCATGGTGCGGGCGATGGTCACCGTGCTTGCGGACAGCACCGCACAGCCGTAGAGCAGCAGCCACATGCCGGGAATCAGATTGGTGACACCGGCATGCCACAACACGAAGGTCAGGGCAGCGCCGGTGAGCAGAGCGGGGCAGAGGCAGAGCAGAAATTTTCTGACCGGTCCCAGATAACGCGCGTGGCCGCTTTGCGCCGCCTCACGGGCCATCATCGCGCCGCCCAGCGCGAAGGCGATCGCGGCCGCGATCAACCAGATGCCGAGCCAATGCGGTGCATCGCGCGGCACCGAGGCGATGACCGTGGCAATGATGCCGATCCCACCCATGACGATGCCCGCCATGCCGGGTACCGCCATCGAACTCGACGACTCGATCGATGAGCGGATGAACGCGAGGGTGCCGAGCGCTCGGCTTTCGATGGGAATCGGGTTCTGCATGGCGGTACCTTATGTTAGCGGGCGCAAAATCGTCAAGTAATCTGCAAAATAGAGTTAATCGCTGAACTCGTCAGAGCGTGAACTCGAGGTCGATGGGAATGTTGCCCTCGGCGTCGCGGGCATGCAGCTCCGCCAGCGTATCGATCTCACGCCGCAGCGCCGGCGGAGCGTCGCTCTGCGCCTTCACCATTCCGGTCAGCATGCCGGTATGCCCATCCGCGGTGAGGCGGATGGTGGCGTGCAGAGCCACCGGGCCGCCGCTGTCGCGGAGTTCGGCCGTGATGTCCGCGCCCGGCGCGAGCGACGGGTCCGCCACATGAAGCGTGTAGCCGCCGAGGTTCGCGCCGTCGGCCACCTGTGCTGCGGAGATGTTCTCGAGCTCCAGATCACCGCTCACACTGCGTACATCCGCATTCCCGCTCATTCCCTGCGGAAAGGTCAATTGCAACACGCCGAGTTTGAAACGGCTCTCGCCGTTCCAAGCCCGGGCGATGCCCAAATCGTGCAAGTCCTCGATCGGCCCTCCGCCCGCGGCATTGCGCAAGGTGACCTCATGGGTGCCGAGCTCAAGCTCGCCATCGACGACGAAGCCGACCCTCACCCAATGAAGGTCGGCATCGACGGTGAGACGGAGCAGCGCGCCGGGATGGAGCCGCCATTCGATGGCGCCGAGCGGACGTTGATCCAATGAGAGGGTGCCGGCGGAGCCATGCCAAACGGTGCCGGAGAAATCGCTGGCCGTGACGTTGCTCGGCAGCAGGCGGCGCACCAGCGAGGCCGGCAAGGACAGTATCACCACCGCGAGCACGGCGACCGTGCCCACCAGCAGCAACGGACGCAGCAACGCCGATCGCTTGTCGACCGTCGGCTGCTTATTTTTTTGACTGACTGAACGTGATGTTGGCATTCACGAAGCCCGGGCGTGCGGCGCGATCCACCGAGATGGATTCGATGGACAGTCCATGGCGCTCCTCCAGGGTCGCGAGCCACGTCACCAGAATGTCGAAAGGCGCCGCTTCCAGTTGTACCCGGACACCGTCGCCGCTCGGCTGGGTGCCGCGCAGCGCCGCGCCCAGACCGACTTCTCGGCCGATGCGATCGACCAACACCACGGGCGCTTCACCGGTGTCGGGCGCGAGCGTCGCGCTGCCGGCGCGGATCTCCGGCAGGTTGATGTTCATCCACGCAAGGTCCGCCCGCTTGGTGTCGCGCGTTTGGACGGCGCCTGACACCGCTGACTCCAGCGGCAGCAGAACGCCGCCGAACACCACCAGCACCACGACCACGATGCCGCCGATCAGCACCATGCGCCGTTCACGGGCTGCCAGGCCCGAATACCAGGTCATGAATTTGTTCATCGCTGTGTCACGGGGCCGGCGGTGCGTACCTGCAAATGAGCTTCCACTCCGGCTGCGTTGGGCGTCGAGGACTTGATGTCGGCCGTCAGCCCCTGCTTGCCCACGATCTTCGCCAGTTGTGCAAGTTCAGCCAGGCTGGGCGCCGTCACTTTCATCTCCATGGACCCTTGGTTGTAGCTCAACGAATCGATGGTGATCTTCGGAGTGACCGCCAGTGCGCTGCTGAAGGCCTGCAACGCACGCAGAAAAAGTTCAGGTCCGGCGCCGCTGTGGCGGATTCGTTCGAGGCGCAGCTGCATTTGTTGCCTGGGGTCATGCATGGGCTCGGCGGGCATCGCGCTCGAGAACACCTGGGTGATTTCGGTGTCGATCGCGGCCGTTTCTTGGCGGGCCTGATGCAGCTGCACGGCGTCGGCGGCCACATGCACCACGAACAGGCCGCCGGCGAGCGCGAGGGCGGTGCGCCAACGGCGCCAACGCGCGCCATAGTCGGTGGTGCGCGCAAATTCACCCTGCAGTAAATTCACGGCGTCGGTGCCGGCCACGCTTCTTGCCAACCAGGGCAGCGGACCGTCGGGAAGCAGCTGGATCTTCAAGGATGCAAACTGGTCGGCGACTTCTTGCACCTCGTCCTCAACCTTCGCCCAGTCCTCCCGCGTCAAGTAGAGGATGGCATGCTCTCCCAGGGGGTCCTCGCCCGCACCTGCACCCGCTTCGGCGAATGGGTCGGCGATGACGCCGGCGACGATCAGCGCTTCCTTCACCGGGGTGAGTTCGACCGCGAACGGCAGCTTGCCGGGTCGGCGCACCGCGAGTCGTGACCCCTCGAGCCACAGCACGGTCTGGCCCGGATTGAGCGGCAGCAGCGACATGTCCGGATAGAGTGCCGTCGGTTCGATCCCGGCGTCCGACAAGGTGCTGAGCCAACCCTGGAGCACCGTTCGTCCGACCACCGCGACCGGCGTGCCGCCGCCCGGTCGGCGCTTGCCGAGCGCAAACACCAGCTGGTCGATGTCCTCGGTCAATTGTTCCTCGAGCGCAAACGGCACCGCGCGCGCGAGCTTGACCCCGCTGCCGGGAGGCAGCTCCGGCTCCGCCAGCAGAATTTGAGTGGCGGGTACCAGCACGATCACATCGGCCGAGCTGCCGACCGCGGCCGCCAAACTCAAGGGTCCCCGCTGCCGGGTCGCCTCCGGCAGCCCCGTGGCATCGATTCCCAACCATTCGCCGGCGTCCTCGCCGGCGGCGGGCATGCGTAACAGCAGTGAGTGCGGCATAGTACTTAAGGGGTCCCGAAGGTGCGCAGCATGGGCGTCACCTTACCACCTGGAGTCCGCCATAAAAGACTGTACAAGGTGAATTCCGTGGTGCCAAGCGTGACTCGGGTGGTGAGACGAAAGTAGGTGGAGGTTGTCGAGATGTAGGGGGTGACGGCCCCCGCATTTTTTCCGAGGATGTTGGTAAATGTTTGTTGATCCGGGAAGCATCCCGTTTTACGCCCCGCGACCAGAACCTGGGGATTGTTCGAATACTCGCCGCTCAGGCTATCCGCCAAGCTCTCGAGCACCAGGGCGGGAGCCGTGCAGATATTGATTTTCGAGTTGGCAAACGGCAATGCCGTCACATAGGGCGCGATCTTGCGATAGTCATCCGCCCCGAAACCGGGCATGTTCATGAGTTCGGTCGGACTCATCATGGGCCAGTTGCCGGTCCGGTACGGCGGCGTTTGCGACGAATAGATCGCATCCTCTGCGCCGTCGGGGTTGCCCGGCACATCGTCCGCGTCGATCCAATCGCGGGCGATGCCCGCCCATTTGGCATCGAGACCCACCGAGACGAGCAGGCGCTGGAATTGAGCCAGCGGTTGGGGGTCCTGGGAGCCGCCCTGGGTGCCATTGGCGCCATTCGTGGCCGCAGTGCCCCCGGTGGTGATGACATGTCCCAGATTGTTCAAGTTGAAACGCCCTTGCATATCCTCGATCGAGGCCTGCAACGTGCCAATGGGCTCACCCTCGGGATTGTTCTCGGGCGTGAGCGGCAGCGGCTGGGTGGGCTGTGCCCAGGGTTGGGCGAGCGTGACCTGCGAGTTGCCGCTCGAAATCGACTGGGTCAGTGCGTCCGCCGCCAGGCCCTCGGCCCCCAGCCCGAAATAGAATGCTTGTTCCGAGGCGATGACGGCCGTGGTTCGGCGCCGTTCGAGCCACCCGTCGTAGCTTAATTTGGTGGCGAGGATGGTGGCGAGAGCGACCAGAATGAGCGCAATGATGAGGGCCACGCCGCGCTGACGCCGGGGGAGCTTGGCCCGGCGCTTTGCGGGGCGAAGGGTCGCACGGCCTAACGCGGCCCCGCGAAGGGTCGCCCCGCGCTTCAACCGGCCACCTCGATCAGGCGGCGCACGGTTCCCCAATCCTTGAACTCAATGGTGATTTCCACCGCGACCGGTCTGATCCAGAGATTTTCGGGCAGGGGAATACCGGGGGGAGGCCAGGTGTTCTGCCAGGCCTGGTTGGCGTCGAGATAGCGGAACTGAACGGTTTTGACGCCGGTGAACAGGTCCTGGATCACCGGCGGGGTTCCTTGCACGATGTCGAGCGACGTGGTGTAGCTGCGCTTCAGGACGCCATCGACCAGGGCATAGGCCACCCGCTCCAGCGTCCCCCGTTGCACACCGGCGGTGTTCGACCAGCCGCCGCGTGTCAACTCGGCGAGCGGCAGGCTGGTTTTGCTGCCGCTGCCGAAGTTCGACTGAGATCCGGAGTCTGAGTTGAAGTGTTGCGACTCGAAGTGCATGGTCGAATCGGAATCATCGAGACTCGTGGTGCCGGCGCTCGTGCCGTTGCCCTGGCCTCCGCGCAGCGCCGGCAAGCGGCTCTGGCCCAGGGGATCACGCACCGGCCGCGGCGCCAGTTGGGCGAAATCCATGACCATCACCCGCATTCCGAACTCGAGTTCACGCGAGCGACTGAGGGACTCCTCGGTGCGTTCGGCGGAGATGCGGGCGGCACGATACGTGCCGTAGCCCAAGGCCGACATGATCCCGAGGATGAGCAAGGCGACCAAGACCTCGACCAAGGTGAAGCCTTGCGGTGTCCGAGGGCGGCGGCCTCGGAAGGTGCGGCGGCAACTCATTCGGGTGCCGCTTGCGGGGCAGGAGTTGGCGCGACGGTGGTCGTACCGGGGTTGGCGGAGGTGCCGTTGACGGTGGTGGTCGTGGTGCCTGTGGCCGTCGCGGCCGGCGTAGTTCCCGTTACGGCCTGCGCTGCGCCATTCGCGGTGGCCAGGTTGCTGCCTTGAGTCCAATCGACGTTCGAGCTGCCGGGCGCGGCCAGCACGGTGCTCAGAAACCCGGTCGCTTCGGCCAGCGCATTGCCCTTGGTGTTCTTGTCGCCCGCGTACACACGCACCACCACGCGTTTCATGCTCGTGAAGGTGGTGTCGAAGTAGCGGGTGTCGTAGTGCCATTTCCGCCCGGCAAAATTGAGTTGCACCGAATCAGGGGTGCTGCTCGTGAGCGTACTGTTGACCAGCGGTGTCTGGCTCAGATTGAGCCTAATCTCCGACAGATGATTCAAGGCGATCCACTGCGCCAAGGTCTTGTCGCGCAAGTAGCCGCTCGTGCGGGCGGTACCGGTCACGGCGACCATCAATGCGGCCAGGCCCATCGCCACGATGATGAGAGCGACCATCACCTCGACGAGAGTGAAGCCGCGCGCACCGGCCGCGCTGGGTGTCAAGCCGCGCGAGCCCGCCGCGGTCACGAGCGCTGGTCCGGTTTGTCCGAACTTTCCAGAGAGACCTTGCCCAAGGCATCGCCGGCCACCGATGCCTTCGCGTGGGTCTCCGCCCGTTGCAGCGTCAGACGGAAGGGCGTTCCCTCGCCGCTGGCCGCGATGGCGATCTGCGGCGTCGGCAGCTGATCGGTCTTCAAATCCTTGTCCACCGGTTTGAGCACGACGGTCTGCGAATCGAGCTGCAGTTGAAAACTCAAGCCCTTGGGCAGTTCCCGATGCCTGAATTCCTGGTCCTGTTTCATTTTTTCCCAGCGATCGTGGGCGGGAACGTACACCAGGAATTCATAGGCGTTGGGCTCGATGTTCATGCCGAAGTCGCGGCCTTCCAGCAGGGCGCGCTCGTGCAGAAGCCCGATCAGACCTTGAATCCGGCGGGACTCTTCGTCGAGCTGTGCGTCCCGGCCGGTGACGCCGAGCGAGAGGACGGCCAGCGAAATCACGACAGCCATGATGACCACGACCACCAAAATCTCGATCAGCGTGAAGCCTTTGCTGCGCACGCAAGGATTCTTGAAACGGGTGGCTATCGCTGGTCGAGCGTGGTCGAGCTGATGTCGGCGTCGTACCCCTCACCGCCCTGCTTGCCGTCGCGGCCATAGGTGATGATGTCGTAGTCATGGCCGTCGGCGCCGGGGCTCACATAGATATACGTGTTGTTCCACGGGTCCTTCGGCAGCGAGGGCAGGTAGCCGCCCGACCGGTAATTCGTGATGGTGGGATCGGAGGGCTGCTTCACCAATGCCTGCAAGCCCTGTTCCGTGGTGGGATACTTGAAGTTATCGAGCCGGTAAAGATCGAGAGCGGTTTCAATCGCACGAATGTCGCTCTGCGCGCGGGTGACGCGTGCCTTGTCGACATTCTCGAGAATTTTCGGCACCACGAGCGCGCCGAGAACCGCGAGGATGACGACGACGACCATGATCTCGATGAGGGTGAAACCGCTTTGCCGATTACGCATGATGACCTCTGCTGATTCCTCAATGATACCAAACTAGGCGGTGCCGATGCGGAAGGCCCAGGCGGATCGCTGGCGCAACATCATGGCGGCCCTGCAATTCGATCGCGGCCGATGGGTTTGGTTGCTTTTGATTTTGCTCGCCCTTTACGCCCTGTTGGGTCTCGGCGACAACGTGACGGATCTGTTGCGTTACGATCGTGGCGCGATCGCGGCGGGTGGCTGGTGGCGATTGCTCACCGCCCACGTCGTTCATCTGGATCTGCATCATTTGCTGCTCAACTCGCTGGGTCTCGTACTCGTCTGGTCGTTGTTCGCCGCGGATTACGACGCGGTCGAGTGGTGCATCATCGTCCTCTCCGGCGCTCTGGCGATCAGTTCAGGCTTGTGGTGGTTGAGTCCACGCGTTGCCTGGTACGTCGGGGCCTCGGGTGTGCTGCATACGATGGTCGCCGCCGGCACGGCGAAGCATCTGGCGCGCAAGGATTGGGATCGATGGCTGCTGCTCGTGCCGTTGATCGCGAAGCTCTCCTACGAGCAGTTGGGCGGCCCCGAGCCGCCGCTGGTCGTTGTCGATGCGCACCTCTATGGCGCTCTCTGCGGCTTTGCAGTAGGAGCTACACTCTGTGGTCGGACCGCTATAATTCGCCACCGTTCCCGCTCATAGGGGCTTCTACATGTCCATCGCCTTCGTCTTTCCGGGCCAGGGGTCGCAATCCGTGGGTATGATGCGCGCCCTGGCGGAGAGTTCCCCCCTGATCGAAGCGACCTTTGCCGAAGCGTCGGCGGTGCTGGGGTACGACCTCTGGAAGCGCTGTCTGGAGGGTCCCGCCGAGCTGCTGAATGAGACCGAATGCACCCAGCCGGCCATGCTCACCGCCGGCATCGCCACGTATCGCCTCTGGCGCGGGCAGGGTGGGGCCGTTCCCTCGATGATGGCGGGACACAGCTTGGGCGAGATCACCGCCCTGGTGGCTGCGGGTTGTATCGAATTCAAGACGGCGGTGGATCTGGTCAGATATCGCGCTGCGGCCATGCAGGCTGCCGTGCCGCAGGGCGAGGGTGCGATGGCCGCCATCATCGGTCTGGAAGACCTGGATGTGACCGCCGCCTGTGCCGAAGCCGCCACGAGCGGCGTCGTCGAGGCCGTGAACTTCAATGCCCCCGGCCAGGTTGTGATTGCCGGGGTGGCGGCTGCGGTCGACCAGGCGATCGAGTTCGCGAACGCCAAGGGTGCGCGGCGGGCATTGCGCCTGCCGGTGAGCGTGCCGGCACACAGCTCATTGATGCTGCCGGCGGCGGAGCGCTTGCGCGAACGGTTGGCCGCCACGCCGGTTTCGCCTCCGGCCGGCATCGCGGTGTATGGGGCCGAGGTGCAGGTGCATACCAACCCCGACCAAATCCGCGCCAGTTTGGTCAAGCAACTGTATACGCCGGTCTATTGGGCCGCGACGGTGCGCACCATGATCGCCGCCGATGCGAAGCGCATCCTCGAGTGCGGCCCCGGCAAGGTGCTGACCGCCCTCAACCGCCGGATCGACAAGAGCCGCGACCTCAAAATGCTCGCGCTGGATGATCCCAAGCCGCTTGCCGAAGCGCTGGCGGGATGAACGACCACAAGGAGATTGGCGCATGTTGAACGGAGAAGTGGCGCTGGTGACGGGTGCGTCGCGCGGCATAGGCGCGGCCATCGCCGCGCGGCTCGCCGCCGACGGTGCGCGCGTCATCGGCACGGCGACCACGGCGGAAGGTGCCGCCCGAATCACGGAGCGGCTCACGGAAAGCGGCGGGCGCGGCATGCTCCTCGACGTGACCCGTCAGGACTCGATCGAGGCGCTGCTCGCCGACATCGACGGTCGGGAGGGACCGGTCGGCATTCTTTGCAACAACGCCGGCATCACCAGGGACATGTTGCTGCTGCGGATGAAACAGGAGGATTGGGATGCCGTGCTCGAGACCAATCTGGCCTCCGTTTTCCGTCTGTCGAAAGGGGTGTTACGCGGCATGATGAAGGCCCGCAAGGGCCGGATCATCAGCATCGCCTCGGTGGTGGGGGTGGTCGGCAATGCCGGCCAGGCGAACTATGCCGCGGCGAAGGCCGGTATGATCGGGTTCACCAAGTCCCTGGCACGCGAGGTCGGCTCGCGCGGCATCACCGCCAACGTGGTGGCACCGGGCTTCATCGACACGGACATGACGCGATCGCTCAACGAGTCGCAACGCGAGAGCCTCACGGCCCAGATCCCGCTCGCCAGGCTGGGTGGCGTGGATGATGTGGCCGCCGCCGTCGCCTTCCTGGCCTCCGCCGGCGCCGCCTACATCACGGGTGAGACGCTGCATGTCAATGGCGGAATGTTCATGCCTTGATGGGTGCGAAACCCAAAAGCAATCGATTGTCAAGGTTGGTCCTTGAAGCCCCGCATCAATTGCGGTCAGGCGGTAGCCGCCGCCTTCGCGTTCACATAAAATACGCGCCCGCGATAGTGGAGGGTGGTCGCGAGCCCTTCGCCCCGCGGCGCATATCTCTCCATAGCCGAAAGGACACCATAACGATGAGTACTGTTGAGCAGCAAGTTAAGAAGATCGTTGCCGAACAATTGGGCGTCAAAGAAGAAGAAGTCACGAATGACGCCTCGTTCGTCGATGATCTGGGGGCAGACTCGCTCGACACGGTTGAGCTGGTAATGGCCCTCGAAGAGGAATTCGAGACGGAAATTCCGGACGAGGACGCGGAGAAGATCACGACGGTTCAGCAGGCCATCGATTACATCAATTCTCACAAGAGCAAGTCCTAAAGTCCGCGCTCTTGGTGTGTGGAGTCGCCGTTGAATAAACGACGCGTGGTGGTTACCGGCCTTGGTATCGTTTCGCCGGTGGGTAACGATGTCGCGACCGCATGGTCGGCCATCCTGGCCGGCCGCAGCGGAATCGGGCCGGTCACACGAATCGATACGGCCACGTTCCCGACTCACTTCGGCGGTGAGATACGCGATCTGAATCTCGAACCCTTCTTGAGCGCCAAGGACGCGCGACGCATGGACGCCTTCATGCAATACGGCGTGGTCGCCGGTATCCAGGCCATGCGCGATTCCGGATTGACGATCACCGAGGAGAATTCCGACCGGGTGGGAGTGCTCATGGGTTCGGGCATGGGAGGCCTCGAGTCGATCGAGCAGACCTATGACAAATTCAAGGAGACCAACTCGCCGAAGAAAGTCTCACCGTTCTTCATCCCGGGCAGCATCATCAACCTGGTCGGCGGGCACCTGTCGATCCTGTTCAACATCACGGGCCCCAACCTTGCGGTGGCGACCGCCTGCACCACGTCCACCCATGCGTTGGGCATGGCGCTGCGTTTGATCCAGTACGGGGATGTGGACGCCATGTTGGCGGGCGGCTCCGAGATGGCCACGTGCGTCACCGGGATGAGCGGGTTCTCGCAGGCGAGGGCATTGTCCCAGCGCAATGATGATCCCCAGGGTGCCAGCCGTCCGTGGGACCGGGATCGGGACGGCTTCGTCATGGGTGATGGTGCCGGGGCAATGATGCTCGAGGAATATGAGTCGGCCAGGCGGCGTGGTGCCCGCATCTATGCGGAACTCGTCGGCTTCGGCATGAGCGGCGATGCTTTTCACGTGACCTCGCCGCCGGAGAACGGCGAGGGGGCGCGCAAGTCGATGGCCAAGGCGCTGATCGATGCCGCCGTCAACCCGGAACAGGTGCAATACGTGAACGCGCATGCCACCTCCACCGAGCTTGGGGATAGGGCCGAGACCACGGCCATCCGGCGCGCCTTCGGTGCGGCGGCCGACACGCTTGCCGTGAGTTCGACGAAGTCCATGACCGGGCATCTTCTCGGGGCCGCCGGCGCGGTCGAGGCGATTTTCAGCGTGCTGGCATTGCGTGACCAGGTGGCGCCGCCGACAATCAACCTGGAGCATCCAGGGGAGGGTTGTGACCTCGACTACATACCCAAGCAGGCGCGGCCGATGCACCTCGAGTACACATTATCCAACTCCTTTGGATTTGGCGGCACCAACGGTTCGGTCATATTCCGCCGCATTTGAGCCCGCGCGGCTGTGAAGCGAGCCCGGCGCACCCTCGTTGCAGGCATTCTCGTGCTGATCCTGGCGGCGATGACCTTCGAGGTGCGACAGGGACTCGAGAGCCTCGATGAGCCGCTGCGACTGACCGCACCGCTGCGCTTCAAAGTGCTTCCGGGGTCGCGTTTCGCCCGGGTGGTCAAGAATCTTGCGGAACTCGGTATCGTGCCCAGGCCGCGGTCCTGGGTGCTGTATGCGCGCTGGAAGGGTCTCGACACCGCCATCAAGGCCGGCGAGTACCAGATCGAGCCTGGAATGACGCCGCGGCAGTTGCTCGCAAGGATCGACAGCGGGCAGGTGCTGCTCCATTCCCTGACGATCGTCGACGGGTGGCGCCTGCGCGACCTGTTGTCGGCCATGCGCCAGAACCCCGACATCCTGGTCACGCTGCCCGACAAGCCCGCCGATCTCATGGCGCGATTCGGCTCTCCGGGTGTCGATGCGGAGGGGCAGTTTCTGCCGGAGACCTACCGCTTTCCCACCGGAACCAGCGACGTCGACATACTGCGCCAGGCACATGGTGCACTCAGTCGAGTGCTCGATGCCGCTTGGGCGGGTCGCGATACGACGATACCGCTGAAAAATTCCTATGAGTTGCTCATCATGGCGTCCATCGTGGAGAAGGAGAGCGGCTTGCCCGATGAGTTGCCGAAAATCGCGGGTCTGTACCTGCACCGCCTGTCCATCGGCATGCGTTTGCAGGCGGATCCCACGGTCATCTACGGCTTGCGGGATGATCATGAGGGAGATTTGCACAGCATCGATCTGCGTACCGACGGTCCTTACAATACCTATACGCGGATGGGTCTACCCCCGACGCCGATTGCCCTGACCGGCAGTGCGGCCCTCATGGCGACGGCCCATCCGGAGAAAACCGATGCGCTGTATTTCGTCGCTTCTCCCAAGGGCGATGGCAGCCATGTATTCTCCACCACCCTCGCCGAGCACGACGCCGCAGTGATCCGCTATCTCGAGCGACCCCGCCGGAAGGGCGCCGCGGAGAGCGCCCAATGACCCCTTCGGCCGGACGGTTTGTCACCTTCGAGGGGATCGAGGGGGTCGGCAAATCGACGCAGGTGGTTCGCCTGTCGCAGCGGCTTGCGGAGCGCGGCATCGCCCATGTGGTCACTCGCGAACCCGGCGGCACGCCCTTGGCCGAGGCCATTCGCGGCCTCGTGCTCAAGCCCCGTGACGAGCCATTGCCGCCGATGGCGGAACTGCTCCTGATGTTTGCCGCGCGCGCCGTGCATCTTTCCAACCATATCGAACCCCACCTACGGGCAGGGCGCTGGGTGCTGTGCGACCGTTTCACCGACGCCACCTATGCCTACCAAGGGTCAGGACGAGGCCTTCCTAGGGATAGCATCCGAGAGTTGGAGAACATGGTGCAGGGGGCCCGTCGGCCGGATCTGACGTTCTTGCTCGATCTGCCGGTTGAAGTCGGCCTGATGCGCTCGAGGATGCGCGATGCCGGCGGCCTCAAGGATCGATTCGATGCCGAACGTCAGGAGTTCTTCGATCGGGTGCGGGCAGGGTACTTACGGCTCGCTGAAGCCGACCCCCAGCGAGTGGCGGTCATCGATGCCGCCGCATCGATGGATGCGGTCACGGCGAGCGTGATGGCGGTGCTCGAGGCGCGGTCGTGGATTTCCTGACCGCCGATTCTCTGCCATGGCTGGCCACAGCCCAGCTGCGGCTGCGCGATTCGTTGCTTGCGGGGCGCCTGCCGCATTCGACCCTGGTGCTGAGCCCGCCCGGCTTGGGTGCCGAGCCGCTCGCCGGGTGGATGGCCGCGCTCGCCTTGTGCGACGCAGCGGCGGAGGCCAGTCCCTGCGGTGCCTGCGCGTCATGTGCCCTGTTGCGTTCGGACAGTCATCCGGATTTTCATCTCGTCCAATTGGAGGCGGACGCGAAGCAGATCAAGGTCGATCAGGTCCGCGAGTTGATCGGCGTCCTGGCCCTTAGGAGCTATCGCGGCGGCTACAAGGTCGGCATCATCGAGGGCGCCGAAACCCTGAATGCGAACGGGGCCAATGCGTTTCTGAAGACACTCGAGGAGCCGGCGGAGGATACCCTGTTGGTATTGATCGCCCGGCCCACCCATCGATTGCCGGCGACGATCGCCAGCCGCTGCCTCCGGCTCGTGCTTCGGCCGCCCGACTCGCCGACGGCGCTGGCATGGCTCAAGGATCGCGGCACCGCCTCTGACGATCACTGGGCTCCGGCGCTGGCGCTGGCCGGCGGAGCCCCCCTCCTCGCTCTGCAGTACAACGAGGTCGGCATGGCGGCGCTCGAGCGTGAGATGCAAGAGGGGGTCAGGGCGATGGCGGCCGGAGCCATCGACGTCACGCTACTGGCCGAGCAATGGGCGAAAGGTCACGTGGGCCTGCGCATCGCCTGGCTTGAGAACTGGATCACACAGCAGGTACATACCTTGCTGGCGGGGGCGGGTTCCCCTCAAAGTGCGGAACGAGTCCGCTTGCCTGGCTCTTTACTTAAGCCCAAGATAAGGGCCTTATTCGAGCTGTTGGACTGCGCTCGGGAGTTGCGGCGCTTGGCGTCAACCGGCATCAATCAACAACTGGCATTGGAGGCATTGCTGCTGGGCGGGCGTACCGCTTTCGCATCTTGACTCCATATCCCAAGGTTAGGAATGGTAGACATTGCGAAGTCCGAGTAATAAACCGGGGTTGCTGACCCTCACCATCAAAGACAAGAGCGCCCTGTACCTCGCTTACATGCCTTTCGTGCGCAACGGCGGCTTGTTCATTCCGACCAACAGCAATTACCGCCTGGGCGACGAGGTGTTCATGCTCTTGAACCTCATGGGCGAGGAGGAGAAGCTTCCGGTCGCCGGACGGGTGATCTGGATGACGCCGAAGGGCGCGCAAGGAAAACGCACCGCGGGGATCGGCGTGCAATTCAGCGATCAGGATCGCGGCAATACTCAGAAGAAGATCGAGAATTATCTGGCGGGCGCTCTCGGCGGGGATAAGCCCACGCACACGATGTGAAGCCGTGAAGTCCCGCCGCGAGCGCGGTTAGTCCCGATGGGAACGCGCAGCCTCTGTGGCGGCGAGTCCGCCCTTCAACACGTACGCTTCGAAACCGCGCTCACTCAAAATATACGCCGCCGCCGAGCTGCGGCGGCCGGTGTCGCAGCACACCACATACGGTGTCTTCTTGTCCAAGACGTTCAACTTCAGACGGATGAAATAGAGCGGAATGTTCACCGCTTCATCGATTCTAAAGTTCTGAAATTCGCTGGGCAGTCGCACGTCCAGCCACTTGCCGCCTTTGGCGACCATCTCCCGCGCCGCATCGTAATCCAGCCACTGCAACAGAGGTTCGTTGAGCAGGGTTTGAAAGTCGGACTTGCCGAGACGCATCAGGGTACCGTCGGTGGCCATGGTGACCGTCGCATTGCGTTTTGCCTCGGCGATCAACGCCTCTTCGCCGAAACTGTCGCCCGGCCCCAAGTCGGCCAACTTGATGCCTTCCTTGTTCAGGGGCGTCTCGCGGGTCACCACACACCGGCCGGCGACGACCACGTAGAAATAGTCGCCCTCGGTACCCTGCTTGATGACGATGTCACGGGCCCGGTAGTTGATGCGCTGCATGCGCATGAAAATCGCCTGGATATTCGCCGGCGGGATGCGGTGGAACGCTTTGGTCTGCAGCAGGGTCGTCATCCAGTCGCCGGCGACGTCCATCCCGTCGCCGCGCAATTCCGCAACCTCGTATTGGCCGGTTTGGTCCCAGGTCAAGAGCACATCGAGGAGATCGCTGTCGATCATGATGTATTCCAGATTCGCCGCGGCGCGGGCGGTGAATTTTCGCGGCAGGCCGGGAGCGAGGGCGGCGCGCGCTTCGGGGCTGCCCGCCCTGACAATTCCGACCACCCGATCGTCGGCCCGCAATTCGACGAGGCCGGCGACCAGATAGAATGTCCGCTTGTCGGTGTCGCCTTGTTTGAAGAGCAACCGACCGGCGGCGAGTTCCAGCACCTGGGTCTTGCGGGCAAGGGCATGGAGGTTCTCTGACTTCAGCCCATCGAGAGGTGAGAAAGTCTTCAGTATTGCGAGATCGAGGGGTTTGTCTTCCATCGAGAAATTGCCGACGCCTTCGGTTACAACCCTATGATTTTGGCCGTGAATGCTAGCACACGTCACTGCTTCGCTGACCCTGTAATGGGTCACATTGACGGGCTCTCTCGGGCGCGACCAATCGGCACTTCAGGCCGCTTGCCGTGCAGTCGCGTGGATCGTGAAATCGCAAACCAAGGGCAGGTGGTCGGAATACTGAACGGCGGGAATGTCGAAACGGGTCACCTCGATGCGGGAGCTGTGCAGGATGAAATCGAGCTCCTTGCGAGGGCTGCTGCTCGGATAGGAGGGAAGTCCCCGCAGATTCGCATTGCTCAAGCCCGCCGCCTGCATGAAGAGATACAGTTCGTGGTCGCCCCAATACGTATTGAAATCACCGGCAACAATGACGGGTTTGGTCGTCTTGCGGAGCAAATCATAAAGATGGCGCAACTGATACTGGCGATGGCGGAATTTCAAGGACAGATGAACCAGGAAGATCGCGATGTCATCGAGTTCCAGCTCGATGATGAGGCGCTTGATGCCGGTATCGAAATAATGGAAACGCTCGCCGCGGACCCGGGGGGCGGCCAGAAACGCATTGGCTTGTTTGCGGACGATGGGCACCAGTTGGTTGACTGACGTCACTCCGTACTTGCACTCGAACGTGGAGTAATGCCCGAGCGAACGAGCGATGAAGTCCGCCTGGTTCACCATTCCGGTGCGAATGCTGCCGGTGTCCACTTCGATCAGGCCCACCACATCCGGGTCCTGATCCTTGATGAAGTCCGTGATCTGGCTCAAAACCTGGCGGCTGGAGCGCAGGTATCCGGCGCCCGGCAGGGGAAGGTGGAACGCGGGGCCGGTTCCGGTGGCATATCGGATGTTATAGATCAGCAAACGCACTGGCGGAGATTGTATCGACGCGCGGTGTTTCGCGCATGACCATCGTCAAGATACAATGAGGAATGTCCAGTCCATCGAATCCGATTCGTTTGTTCGTAACCCATGCCTGGGTGGATACCGAGGATTACAGCCGCGTTTTCGAATACCTCGAGGCGTCCGGCAATTTTTATTACACGAACACGAGCCTGCCGCACGGCAAGCGCCCGATCGACAAGGAAAGCCAGCGCGAGGAGCTGCGACGCCAGATTGCGCCGTGTGAGGTCATGGTGGTGGTGCCTGGAGCCTACCTGGTGGCGCCGGAGCTGGTGCTTTTTCAGATGAATTTCGCGAAGGCTGCGGATCGTCCGCTCGTTGCCATGGAGCACTTTGCCGCCGCAGGAGCGCTGCCCAAAGCCATCACCGATCTCGCGGATGAGGTTAGCGCTTGGAACGAGCGTAATCTAATCGACGCACTGCGCCGTCAAGCAAGGCATCAGGAAACCACTCGGTGGGACACCATCGAGTTCAAGCTGGATTGAGGCCCCCCACGCCGGACGTCCGGGCCAGGCACGCCGGACGTCCGGGCCAGGCACGCCGGACGCCCGCGCCAGGCACGCCGGACGCCCGGGCCAGGTAATCGATGGGCGGCGCCATCAGTGGGCGGCGATCAGCGCGGGGACTTCGAAGTCCTCCCCCTGTCGTTCGATGGCGGCCTCTCGTTCGGTGCTGTGCAGCTGCACAATGGCGGCACTGGCGCGAGCGGCATTCAATAGCACGCGGCATGTGATGCCAAAGATCTCGACAATGAGGGCGGCGCAATCGTCGGCTTCCTGGTTTGACATCTTGCGTACCGAGGCGGCAACCGCATCCTCACCGCGAAGCGGCCGCACATTTTGCAGCGAAAGAAGCATTCGTCCATAGGTTTCGCGTACTTCCGCCGGGAGTTGATCCGCCGGCAGATCGGCGAGATGACGGCGATATGCGCAAACCAATCGCTGCTTGATGGGCGTCGAACGTACCAATTCCTGTGTCGCGAAGTGCAAGCTTTCCCAAGCGCTAATCATGCGGGCCCCATGTGTTGCAATACTGAAACCTTAAAGTGGTTTCGAGGAAGACACCTCCCCAGCGAGCCTTGTCAAATCAAGACTCTGCATCCGGAATATACAAGACAATCGACAAAACGCAATGTGGGATTGTGCACGTTTGCGAAGCCGTACCCCGCACTCAATCATGTGCATGGGTTACATCGGTTAACTCGATTTCAATTCATGTAGGTTAGGTAACTCATTCATTTAAATGAGAGTGCACGCGGCTGACCGCGGACTGCCCACAGCAAACCGCGGACTGCGCGCAACAGACCGCGGACTGCGCGCAACAGACCGCTGACTGCGCAGCACAGACCGCGGGGTACACACGATGGACCGCCGTAAGCCGTGGATCGTCAGTGCGCGCTCAGGCCAGGCGCATTCGGCGCGCCCTCTGCCGGCCCAGGCGTGCCCTCTGCCGCCCCTGGATTCCCCTTTGCCGCGCCACGTGCATGATCCGCTCCTACCATCATGTAAACGCCGGGGACGACGAAGAGAGTGAACAACGTCCCGATGGACAGTCCGGTCGAAATCACGAGGCCGATGGCAAAGCGCGAAGCCGCACCCGCACCGCTGGCGAAAACCAGCGGGACCACGCCCAACACCATGGCTGCCGTGGTCATGAGGATGGGGCGCAAGCGGACGCCGGCCGCAGTGACGATGGCATCGTACTTACTCTTGCCGGCTTGCTGCTCCATGTTGGCGACCTCGACGATCAGGATGCCATGCTTGCTGATGAGGCCCATCAAGGTGACCAATCCCACCTCGGTATAAATGTTGATGCTCGCGCCGCCGATTCCGATGGTGATGAACAGCAACGCGCCGGCGATCGACAGCGGTACCGAGATCAGGATCACCAGCGGATCCCGGAAGCTCTCGAACAAGGCGGCCAGCGCCAGGAAAACGATGATGATGGCAAATGCGAAAGTCGCCATGATGCCGCCCGATTCCTGTACGAATTGGCGGCCCTGTCCGCCGTAGTCCACCGAATATCCGGGCGGCAGCGTGCGGGCGGCCAATTTTTGCAGATAGGTCAAGGCATCATCCAGCGACACACCAGGGTACATCACGCCCGACATCGTGGCCGAGTTCAATTGTTGGAAATGGTTCAATGTTTCCGGCACGGTGACATCGCGAATGGTGGCGATGCTCGACAAGGGAACGGGGATGCCATTGATGTTCGCCACCGGATAATTGCGCAATTGGTCGACGTTCAGGCGGTAGGCCCGCTCCACTTGGGGGATGACCTTGTATGAGCGCGTGTCCATGCTGAAGTAGTTCGTGTAATTGCCGCCGAGCAGCGAGCCCAAGGCATTGCCCACCTGGTTCATGTTCAAACCGAGCTGGGCGGCCTTGTCGCGGTCGATCTCAATCACGGACTGCGGCAGATCGAATTTCAGATCCGTATCGATGAAGATGAATCGACCGCTTTTCTGAGCCTCCGCGAGAAATTCCTGTGAAACGGTGTTGAGTCGTGAGGCCGGCTCGGTGGTGGTGATCGCGAACTGGATCGGCAAGCCGAAGGCGCCGGGCAGAGATGGCGGCTGGAAGACGGCTATTTTCTGACCGGCGATGGCGGAGAACTTCTGCGCGAGTGCATTCTGGATGTCATTGGCGCCCAGTTTGCGTTTGTCCCGTGGCGGCAGCGCGACGCCCATGATGACCTGGCCCGGCGAGTCGATCTGAAACACATGATCCGGGTGTGAGACGTCATTGGCGATTTGGTAGGCCTGCTCATCGTAGATCGATTTGCCGGGCAGGGTGGCGTTCGGTGCCGAGGTGGCCTGCATCAGCACGAAGCCCTGGTCTTCCTGGGGCGCAAGTTCGCTCTTCGACGAGGCGTACATGTAGTAGATGCTACCCAGGATCAGAACGACCAGCACGGCCGTCACCGGGGTGTATTGCAGGCTGCGCTCGAGCTTGCGCTGGTACCAATGCAGGAGTTTCTCGAAGCGGGCGTCGATACCTCTGACCAGCCGCGCTTCCCATCCGTTATCGCCCGGCAGATGCGGTTTCAAAAGCCGTGAGCACATCATCGGCGACAGCGTGAGGGCGATGACCGCCGAGACCGTCACCGCCGCCGCCAGGGTGAAGGCGAATTCCACGAACAGTGCACCGGTCAGGCCGCCCTGAAAACCGATGGGCGTGAACACCGCGAGCAGCACCACGGTCATCGCGATGATGGGTCCGCCGAGTTCGCGTGCGGCGAGGCTCGCGGCTGCTATAGGTTTCATGCCGGCCTCGAGGTGTCGATTGACGTTTTCGACCACGATGATGGCGTCATCCACCACCAAGCCGATGGCGAGCACCAGGGCCAGCAAGGTGAGCAGGTTGATCGAGAATCCCATCGCCAGCATGAGGGCGAGCGTGCCGACCAGCGACAGCGGGATCGCGACAACGGGAATCAAGACCGAGCGGGGCGAACCCAAGAACGCAAAAATGACCGCCATGACGATGACCAAGGCCTCGACGAGGGTCGTCGCCACCTCATGAATGGAGCTGTTCACGAAGTCGGTGGAGTCGTAGACGATCTGGCCCGTCAACCCTTGGGGAAGTTCGGCCTTGATCTGCGGGAACACCGCCTTGACGCCGTTGACCACGGTGAGCAGGTTGGCGCTCGGCGCCACCTGGATCCCGACGAATACGCCGGGTTTGTCGTCGAAGGCCACGCGCGCTTCATACGAGTCGGCGCCGAGATCCACGGTCGCCACGTCGCTCAAGTGAATGTTGGCGCCGTTCACCTGCTTGACGACCAGATTCTTGAACTCTCTCAGGCTGTGCAGACTGGTGGTCGAGGTCAACGTCACCTGGACCATCTGGCCCTTGGTGTTGCCGATCGCAGAGATGAAATCGTTCTCGAGCAGGGCGTTCGATACGTCAGCGGCGGTCACTCCATAGGCGGAGAGCTTCTGCGGGTCGAGCCAGGCCCGCAGCGAGAAATACTGACCGCCGAGGATTTCCGCAGTCTGCACCCCGGGCACGGCCTGCAACTTCGGCTGGATGACGCGTTGGATGTAGTCCGTGACCTGATTTCGTTCCAAAGTCGGACTCGCGAATCCCATGTACATGGCGTCCGTGGTCTGTCCCACCTTCACCGTGATGGCCGGTTGCTGCGAACCGGTGGGCAGCTGGTTCAACACGGACTGAACCTTGATGTTGATCTCGGCGGCGGCCTTGGAGGTATCGTAGTTCTGCCGCAGGTACACCGTGATGGTGCTGGTGCCGCTCTGGCTGGTGGAGGTCATGTAATCGATGCCGTTCGCCTGCGCCACGGCCGCTTCGATCGGCGTGGTGATGAAGCCGGCGATGGCATCGGGGTCGGCGCCGGGAAACTGCGTGGTGATCGTAACGAGCCCATTCTCGGTCTTGGGATAGGCGAGTACCTGCAAGGAACCGAACGAGCGCAGGCCCACCACCAGAATCAACAGGCTGACGACGCTCGCGAGAACCGGACGGCGGATGAAAATGTCGGTGAAGTTCATGTGCGTTCGCCACTCATTCGTTGGGGGGCGTCGGGTTGGGCTGGTTGCTCGGCTGGATTGCGTTGTTGACGGCCACGTGAACCCCATTGCGCAGCTTCAGCTGCCCGGCGGTCACCACGACATCACCTTTCGCAACACCACTCAATACCGCGACCTGATCGCCGCGGGTCTCGCCCAATTTGATGAAACGCTGTTTCACGGTGCCATCCGATTCCACCAGGTACACCGTGTCTCCATAGGGGTTATAAGTGATCGCCGATTGCGGCAGCGTGATGAGCTCGACCGCTGGACCGTTGGCGACGCTGACGTTGGCGTACATCCCGGGCACCAGCCGCCGGTCCTTGTTGTCGAACGAGGCACGGACCTGGACGTTGCGGCTGCTCGAATCGACCTTGGGGTTGATCGACGTGATCGTGCCGGGAAAGTTGACCCCGGGATAGGCGTCGATGGTCGCTGTCACGGACGAATGCACCTTCAGCTGACTCAAGTTTTGCTGGGGCAAGTAGAAGTCGATGAATATCGGATCGAGTTCCTGGAGGGTGACCACGGTGGTGCCGGCGGCGAGATACTGGCCTTCGTCGACCAGCCGGATGCCGAGGGTGCCGCTGAAGGGGGCGCGCACGGTTTTCTCTGCAATCAGTGCCTGCTGGGCCGCTACCTGGGCACGATCGGACCTCAAAGTGGCCTCATCGGTGTCGACGACGGCCTGGCTGATGGCCTGTGCCGCCAACTGCTCTTGATCGCGCTTCAACGTGATGGCGGCAAGTTCTGCCTGCGCCTGCAATTGCGCGAGCTTCGCAGGATCGTCATTCGGCTTCAACGTGAGCAGCACCGTCCCGGCACTCACATCGGTACCCGAATCCATGTGCAGAGTATCGACGACCCCGGAGGCCTGCGGCGCGAGGTCGGCGCCGCGGACCGCGCGCACCGTGCCGAGCGCGTCGGTGTGCGCCTGCCATGACGTTTCGGCGGCCACGGTGGTCGAGACCGTCTGCGGCGCCGATGCCATGCCGCTCATGGCCTTGCCGATCATCTTGCCGATGAAGAGGTGCCAGCCGAAGATCAGCCCCATGACGATCGCCACGACGATGATCAAAATCACCAGCGGCTTGACCAAGCCGCCGGGGCGCGCCGACTTCGCTCCGCCGCCGGCGTATCCACTCTCGATTGTGCTCACAGTGTATCCCTTCGATTAATGAGAGGTATTGTTGGCGAGGTCGGTGCGATTCCACCAGCCGCCGCCGAGTGATTGAAAAAGTGCTGCCGTGTCGGCATAACGCTGGGCGCGCGCTTTGACCAGCGCAATCTTCGCGTTCTGATAGCTCTGCTCGGACGTCAACACCTGCAGATGGCTCGCGGCCCCGCTCTTGAATTGTGCCTCCACGAGGCGAAGGCTTTCCGCCGCAACGCTTTCCGCCTTGGTTTGAGCGGCGAGCACCTCGGCGTCGGCTTGCAGCGCGTACAGCGAGTCGGAGACGTTCTGAAACGCCGTGATGACGGTGCTCTGGTAGTTCGCTGCCGCTTCTTGGGCTGCGGCGACGGCGGCGCGTCGCTGGTGGACCAATTGCCCGCCCTTGAAGAGGGGCTGGGTCACGCCGCCGACGAGACTCCAGATGTTCGATGCCGGCGAGAACAGGTTGGAGAATTTCGTGGCTTCGCCGCCGTAGCTGCCGGTCAACGTGAGTTGCGGCAACATGTTCGCGGTCGCAACGCCGATTTGCGCCGTTGCCTGGTGCAGCAAATCGGCATATTCACGGACGTCGGGGCGTTGCTCGACCAGCTTGGACGGTACGCTCACCGGCAGCTCGGTGGGCAATTGCAGCGACTCGAGATCGATTTCAGAGGCGGGGAATTCGGCGGGCAGTGCACCGACATAGGCGGCAAGTTGATTATGTTCCTGCGCCAATTGACCGCGCAATGCGGGCAAACTCGCCAACGCAGTTTGTAATGTGGTCTGCTGTTGCAGCACATCCGATTGGGATGCGCCGCCGGCGACCAAGCGACGCTGGGTGATGCTGAGTTCGGCTTCGTCGGCGCGGATGATTTCCTCGGTTGCGGCAACTTGGGCTCGCAAGCTCGCTTCGGTGACCGCGGCCGTGACGATATTGGCGGTGAGACTCAAGTAGCTCGCCTCCAAGGCGAAGCGCTCATAGTCGGCCTGTGCCTGCAGCCCCTCGACCTGCCGGCGAATGCCGCCGAATGCGTCGATGGTGTACGACACATTCACCGATGCGCTGTTGAGGGTGTAATAGAACGAGCCCAGTTGAGGCAAACCAAAGGCTGCGCCCGAGGCCTTCTCCCGCTCGGGCTGAAAAGAGCCGCTGATGCTGGGCAGGAAGCTGCTCTTCTCCGCGGCGATGTTTTCGTTCGCCTGCTTGAGCGTGGCCTGCGCCGCTTCGAGCGTCGGGCTGTTGGCAATGCCGCGCTCGATGAGGGCGTTCAACGCCGGCGACTTGAACAGCGTCCACCATTGGCCCGGTATGTCGAGGCCATCGACGAAATGCTGCGCCTCGCCACCCGGGCCTGGCGCCGAGACGGTGGCGGAGGGCAGGGCGCCGGGCGGCGTGTAGCCCGCCGTCTTGGGGGCGTCCGGCTGTTTGTAATCGGGCCCCACCGCGCACCCGGTCAAGCCCACCGCGCACCCGGTCAGAGCCGCAAGGATGGTGATCGATCTGATTTTCAACTAAGTCTCCCTCGCGAAACGCTGTTCAGCGGTTCGCCTCGTTCCGTGGCAATGCGCCATTCAAAAAAATATCGACGACGTGCGCTAAATGTGCATCGCAATCCAAGTTCGCGGTCTCCTGGGTCGTGCCGAATAAAATGCATTCTTGCAACTGCGAATAGACCATGTGTGCGAATAAAGGCCCGGCGCGATCGGGGTCGCGGAACACGAGCACCCCGCGCTCGGTCTGGCCGCGAAGGTAGTCGGCGATGGCGGTATCGACCTTGCCTTTGACGTCGGTGCGCATCTTCGTAGCCAAGTCCGGAAAGCGCTGCGACTCGGTGACCATGATGCGGAACAACGCCATCGAGTCGGAATCGCGCGCCCGGCCGGTCATGGCGCGTCCGATCGCCAGGAGCGCGTCGCGGGGATCCAAGCGATCCAGGCCGTCGGTGGCAAAGGCGCGCGTCATGTCTCGTTCGCACAGCCGCAGAATCACCGCGCCCAACAAGTCAGCCTTGTTCTTGAAGCGCTCATAGATGGTCCTGGTCGACACCCCGGCTTCGGTCGCTACCTTGTCGATACTGGCGGCACGATAACCATCACGCAAAAAGACCCGGGTGGCGGCCTCGAACAATGAATCATTGCGACTCGATTCCGTGCCACGGCGTGGGCGCCCAAGGCGTTTGGGCGACGGCTTTAACGGAATCTTGGCTTCCATGGCGGCGCAAAATGACACGTGTCGTTTTCCAAATCAAGAAATATTTACGCGCTGAATAATTGCCAGTTAAAATATATGAGCAAAAACAGTTAGGTATCGAATGAACCCGTCATTGCAATTCGACGCCCTGAGCTCGAATCTGGAGCGTCTGACAGAGCGAATGCCCGATGTGCCGGGATCGGGGGTGATGCTGAGCCGACTGCTCTTGCACCTGGGTCGGGGTATCGCATCGATGCTCGAGCATGAAATTCGACCGTTTGGACTGACGGAAGCGGAGTTCCGCGTCCTGACGACCTTGTTCTCTCAGCCTGACGGCGTCGCATATCCCAGCGAGCTCTGCGGCAATACCTCGCAGAGCCCGGCGAATATGTCCCGGATCAGCGATGCGCTGCTCAGCCGGGAACTCCTCACTCGAGTCTCGAGTGTTCGGGATCGCCGCAAGATGGTCCTGCAGATCACACCGCACGGCGAAGCACTGGTACGCGAACTGCTGCCGCGGCTCAGCGAAACGCTTCGCGAAATGTTCCAGGATTTTTCCGATATGGAACAGTCGCATTTGATCGAACGACTGAAACACATGATCTTGAAACTCGAACAGGTCATGGTGCACCGCGGAGCGGAGCGCACGGAGTGATTCAGGTGGCAGGGAGCCGGACACGGATCGTGATATCCGGTGGCGCCCGGCCGCCGTTCGCCGGCGGCCGGGCAGGCGGAGATGGCCATTCAGCTGGCCTCGGGTGCCGCTTTTCTCCTACCATGAGGAATGAGTGACTTGAACCCCCCTTATATCGTCGCGATCGGCGGCACATTGCGAGCCGGATCGTCCACCGAAAAAGCGATGAACCATGTGCTGCGAGCCGCCGAGCGGGCCGGCGCACGGACCCGACTCTTGAGCGGTAGCGCGCTGCAACTGCCCATGTATCAGCCGGAGAATCCGGAACGAACCGATGCGGCCCGGGAATTGGTCGCGCAATTGGCGCTGGCGGACGGCATCATTCTGGGCTCTCCCGGCTATCACGGAAGCATTTCCGGCCTGATGAAGAATGCGCTCGATTACGCCGAGGATCTGCGCAATGATCGACGCCCCTACTTCAGCAGACGCGCCGTCGGGTGCATCGCCACGGCGGGCGGGTGGCCGGGCGCGGTGAATACCTTGGGCGCGTTGCGCGACATCGTCCACGCGCTGCGAGGCTGGCCGACACCCCTGGGTGCCGCGATCAACACGGGCGAGCGGGTATTCGATGAACACGGCGCCTGCCTGTCACCCCGGGTGGCCGAGATGCTCGACATGATCGCCGCCGAGGTCCTCGAGTTCTGTGGGCTCGACAGGTCGGGCCCACAGAAGCTCTGAGATCGGCCGCGAGCGCGCCGTCAGCTGGCGACCATGCTCCAACCGGCCGGGACGATCGCCGGTGTCCTGAATGCCCGGATGATCGTGCAGATCCTTGCCGTCATCGATGGCCTCCCGCTGCGCCCAACGGGCCGGACCGACGGTGATTGACCTTGATGCATCGGCTGGACGATTATTGAGAATGAGCAGTGTGAGCCCGGTCGCAAGAGCCTGTACGCCCGCGTTTGAGGGCGGGGACGGGGGTGCGGGCCCCGGCGCGGGCGAGGGCGGGGATGCGGGACCCGGCGCGGGCGCGGCGGGCTGTCGACCCTATTCCGTGGCGGTGCGCAGCTTGTGCGAATTCACTGCCCGAACCGGCGACCTCTCGTTTCGATTTACGCCGAGTCCCACGGCACGACAAGGCATCGCGGGTCATGCCGTTTTGGCCGGCCGGCGCGGTGCGGCCTACGAGCGCGAACTCTCGCTGTCCGAGCCGTATGAGGAGTTGAGGGTGCGCGGCCGCGCCGATGGCTACGACGCGACGCGTAATCGCCTCGAAGAATTCAAGACCCACCGCGCCGATCTTGAGCACATGCCTGCCAATCAGCGCGCTCTGCATTGGGCACAGTTGAAAATGTACGGCGCCATGTTGTGCAAGGAGCGGGCACTCCCGGAGGTGGAACTGGCGCTGGTTTATTTCGACATCAAGAGCGGTGCGGAAACGGAGCTGCCGCGGCAGTTTACGGCCGTCGAACTGCGCGAGTTCTTCGCAGCTCAATGCGGACGATTCTTGAGTTGGGCGAGGCAGGAGCTGCGACATCGGGAAACGCGCGACCGCTTCCTGGGCGCTGCGGTCTTCCCCCATGCCGGACTTCACAGCGGTCAGCGGCGGATGGCGGAAGCGGTGTATCGCGCCGCGCGCAGCGGCCGGCGCCTGATGATCGAGGCACCGACGGGCACCGGCAAGACCATCGGCAGCTTGTTTCCGATGTTGAAGGCGCTGCCTGCACAGCAGTTGGACAAGATTTTCTTCCTGGTCGCGAAGACCTCCGGCCGCGCATTGGCATTGGAGGCTTTGCGGGCATTACGACTTCCGGGCAATCCAGCAGCGGTGCGCGTCCTCGAACTCGCGTCCAAGGAAAGCTCGTGCCGATACCCGGGCCGCGCCTGTGATGCAGCAGAATGCCCTCTGGCGTCCGGATTTTATGATCGGTTGCCGCAGGCCCGCGAAGCGGCGATGGCGCTGACAACGGCGGACCAGCAATCGGTGGGCGAAGTCGCGGCTGAGAACGACGTGTGCCCGTATTTTCTGACGCAGGAGCTGGTCCGTTGGGCCGACGTGATCGTCGGCGACTTCAACTACTTCTTCGATACCAGTGCCATGCTGCATGGGCTGCTGTTGCAGAACCAATGGCGAGTGGCACTCTTGGTGGACGAAGCGCACAACCTGCTGCCTCGCGCCCGCGCCATGTATTCCGCGACGCTCGATCCCGAGACGCTCGCGGCGGCCTTGCCCGGTGCCCGTGCCCCGGTACGCGCACAGCTAGGACGGTTGGAGCGCGTCTGGCGCAGCTTGCATCAGCATCGGACCGAATCGTATTTTTGTGAGCCGGCCGTGCCGACCGCGCTCATCGATGCGCTACAGCTTTTGACCGGCGCCATAGCCGATGATGTGGTGGACGCGGGGGCGGTCGATGCCGCGGTGTTGCGGCTGCATTTCGCGGCGCTGCACTTTTGTCGCATGGCGGAGGCGTTTGGCGAGCACTCGCTGTTCGATGTGACCCGCCTGGCCGCGGGCGCGGTGCTTTGCATCAGAAACGTGAGTCCGGCGTCGTTCCTTGCGCCGCGCTTCGCGGCCTGCGCGGCGGTGGTCCTCTTTTCGGCAACCTTGAGCCCGGCACCGTTCTATCGCAGTTTGTTGGGATTGCCGTCGGAATGCCGCTGGCTGCGGGTGGATTCGCCGTTCCGAGCGGAACAGCTCGATGTGCGTATCGAACGCGGGATTTCCACCCGCTATGGAGATCGTGGCCGTTCGCTGGGGGCGATCGCCGACCTGCTGGCGCGTGAGTATGCCGAACAGCCCGGAAACTACCTCGCGTTTTTCTCGAGCTTCGACTATCTCAGAGCGGTCATGGGCGAGTTTAAGCGGCGATTCCCGGACGTGCCGGTATGGGAACAGACGCGTGCGATGGTCGCCACCGACCGCGCGTCATTCCTCGCGCGATTCGCGACGGCGGGCCGGGGCATCGGCTTCGCCGTATTGGGCGGGGTATTTGCCGAGGGCGTGGATCTGCCCGGAGACAGGCTGATCGGGGCATTCATCGTCACACTGGGGCTTCCGCAGGTGAACGCTGTCAACGCGGAAATCGAGCGTCGCATGCAAACCCTGTTCGATGCCGGTTTCGAGTACACGTATTTGTACCCGGGACTACAAAAAGTGGTGCAGGCGGCGGGTCGGGTGATTCGGAGCGTTTCCGATCGTGGGCGTCTGGTGTTGATCGATGATCGATATCTGTCGACACGCGTGCGCGATCTGCTGCCGGCCTGGTGGCGCGTGCGCTGCGATTAGCCTGGCTTGGACAGTACGAGGGGTTGCGCCAGATCCTCCAGACTCACGCCTCGCTCGCGAAGCAAGGCCTCCAGCACCGGCTGCAAAGCGCCGAGCCGCTCTTCGATGGCGTCGCGGATGGTGTCGACGACCACTTGAGTCTGGCGTTCGATTTCGATGTTCACGGCATCACCCACGGTCTTGTTCGCAAACGTGGTCATGCGCAGCGTCTCGGGTATCAGCCATACTTCGAACCAGCCCGAGCCGTCATGTTCGCGATGTGCGGTCGCGGCCGTCAGGCTGCAGCCATTCACGGCGATGTAGCCCTTGGCGAATATATAGCGCATCCAAGGTGCCGGCACGCCGATGCGCAATACCTGGTTGTTCTCAGGCCGGCGGATGTCATCGATGGTGGCGCGACAATCCACGTGGCCCGATAGCGGATGCCCGCCGATTTCGGCACCATCTCGCGCGGCGCGTTCGACGTTGACGCTGCCACCTTCGCGTAACGAGGGCAACGTGGTCACGCTCAGGGACTGGAGCATGACGTCGAAATTGGCGGTGTCGGCGGCGTTCATGTCCGTAACCGTCAGGCACACACCGTCCACGGACACGCTGGCACCCACGAAGAGGCCCGTCGTAAAGCCGGGCGGGAAGCGCAGCGTGACGCTGTGCAGGCCGGATTTCTCGACCAGGGATTGGACTGTGGCTATGCCTTGGACGATACCTGTGAACATGGGACGATACCTGTGAAGGGGCGGGCAGCTTAGCAGGCGGTGCGGACTTAAGTCAGTGATGGGCGAATCAGCGCAGCGGGAGATAGACGTCCGTGATCATGTCAGCGTCGCGGAGCCGCGGGCCGACATTGACGTAATGGAAGAATGGGGGGAAATCCCGCAGCGCCTCGCCGCTCGCCGGGTACCAAACCTCGTAGAGATGGCGCGCCGTCGCCACGTCCTCGCGAGACCCGACATGGCGGGCGACGGCGCAGCGTCCGCCGGGAATGAGCTTGTTGACCACGCCCTGCGGATTGGGCGGGATGGGCTCATCGACTGGGTTTTCACTGCCGTCGAGTCTATATTGAGGCGATGCATCCCGCCTCGCCCCAGGATCTCATCTACTCCCTGAACGAGCGGCCGCCGCTGCCGCTCACGCTGTTCGTCGCCCTTCAACACGTCATGGCGGTGTTCGTCGGTATCGTCACTCCGCCGCTCATCATTTCGCGAAGCATGGGATTGCCGATCGCCGATGGGATTTTTCTCGTCAGCATGGCCCTCATGGTGTCCGGGTTGGGGACCATCATGCAGACCCGGCGGCTGGGCCCGTTGGGTTCGGGGCTGTTGAGCATTCAGGGTACGAGCTTCGTTTTCCTTGGGCCGATACTGTCGTTGGCAGGATCGATCACGGCGGCCGGCGGATCGCAGCGCGATGCCTTGGGCGTGGTGTTCGGAGTCTGCGCGCTCACCTCGGTGGTGCCGATCGTACTGAGCCCGTTCATTCAATCTGCCAGCCGGATCATCACTCCCTTGGTGACCGGCATCGTCGTGACCCTGATCGGTCTTACGTTGGTGGAAGTGGGGATCACGAGTGTTGGCGGAGGGTTCGAGGCGAAGCACGACGGCTCGTTCGGGTCCGCCGGGAATCTGGGCCTCGCCGCGCTGGTGGTGCTCGTCATCGTCTGGGCGAACAGCAGCAAGCGAAACGGGCTGCGAATCATGTCCGTCGTGCTGGGGCTCGCCGGTGGCTACGGTGTCGCCCTGTTGGGCGGCAAGATCGCGGTCGCGAGCTTTCAAGGTCTGCCGGGGATCGCATTGCCCACTCCCTTTCGTTACGGGTGGGGATTGCGTGCCACCGCCATCATTCCCTTCGCATTCCTTTACTTGATTACCGCCATCGAATCCATCGGCGATCTGACGGCGACCTGCATCTTGACCAGTGAGCCGATCGCCGGTCCTTCTTATTTCAGACGGCTGCGCGGCGGTGTCATGGCCGATGGCGTGAGTTCGCTGGTGGCCGCCGTCTTCAATTCGTTTCCCAGCACGACCTTTGCGCAAAACAATGGGATCATCCAATTGACCGGCGTCGGCAGTCGGCATGTGGGCACGATGGTGGGGATCTTGCTGGTGATTCTTGGCCTCTTCCCGGTGGTGGGCGGAGTGGTTCAGGCAATGCCGGCGTCGGTGCTGGGCGGTGCGACACTCATCATGTTCGGCATGGTGGCGGTCGCCGGCATCAGGATACTTTCGGGGGTGACCATGGATAGGCGTGCATCCAGCATCACGGCGTTGTCCCTGGGAGTGGGTTTGGGCGTCACTTTCGTGCCCGACGTGATCGGCGCACTGCCGCCCCTGCTCAAGGACATGTTGTCGTCGGGAATCGCTACGGGGGGCATGTGCGCGCTGCTGCTCAACTGCGTGCTGCCCGGCGCGCGATCGTGACCGACAAGGCGTCACACGTGTGCGTACCATACCCCGTGCTCTTCACTCCCCAAAGGAATTCCCATGACCAGTCCGATGTTTACCCACTCCGTCCCGGTTTTCAAACAACTGCTGATCGCGCTGCAGGCGAACCTCGCACAGGCCTCGGCGCACGCCGCCACGAACTCCATCGATGCGGAGGCCTACCTCCAGGCGCGCCTATACCCGGATATGTTTCCGCTTCTGAAACAGGTGCAGATCGCCGCCGATTTCGCGCGCGGGATCGCTTCGCGCCTCGCCGGGGTGGACGTGCCCGCCGCAGCCGGTGCCGAGAAGAGCTTTGCGGACCTCGATGCCTTGTTGGTGCGAACGCTGGCCTTCTTGGACAGCGTCGATCCGGCGCGATTCGAGGGGAGTGAGGCCAGGGAGATCGTCCTGCGTCCCGGCACGCCCAAGGAGAGAAAGCTCACGGGCCAGACCTATCTGGTCCACTACGGCGTGCCGCAATTCTTTTTTCACGTCACGACCGCGTACGCCATTTTGCGGCACAACGGACTGCCGATCGGCAAGAAGAATTACATGGGAACCTATTAGGATGGCGGCAGGCACGCTGCATAATGCTGGGCAATCGCGCCGGGCTGCGTGATCCAGACGCCGGGCGCATGTTTCGCGATATGCTCCACCGCCCGCCGCAGTGCGCGCAGGCGAAACGGCTGGCCTGAAATGAAGGCGTGCAGGATCACGCTCATGACGAGCGGTTCGTCGCCCGGCGTCTCGCGCATCTCGTCGAACTGATCGATGATCATCTGCGCGAAGTCCGTGGCGCTCGCCTGTCGCCCGATGATGGTCGAGCTGTCGTTGATCTCCTGGGAATAGGGGACCGACAGCAGCGGTTTATCGCGCGTATTGAGCCAGACGGGTTGATCGTCCATGCACCAGTCGAGTACGTAGAGATACCCCTGGTCACTCAAGATATCCGGAGTCGACACCGTCTCCGCGATCCACGGACTGGCCCAGCCCAGCGGGCGGGTGCCGATGGCGGCGGTCATTTGCGCGGCGACGCCGGCCACGTAGGCGGCCTCATCCGCCTGCGACATGCCGGCCAAGGTGTCCGAGTTCGAATAGCCATGGGCAATGAATTCGCAGCCGGCGCTGCGCGAGGCATCGATCAGATCGGGTGCGTGCTCGCACACGGCGCTATTGAGGAGAATGCTCAAGGGAACACCCAGGCCACCGAAATATTGCAGCAGGCGCCACGCGCCCACCCGGTTGCCGTAGTCGCGCCAGGAGGCGTTGAGCACGTCCGGGTGCGGCATGCCGGACACGAGGTTCTCGGTCATTCCCTCACCGAAGGCGTAATGCTCGATACCGAGAGCGAAATACACGGCAAGTCGGCATTGGTTCGGCCAGTGAAATGTCGGTCGGCGGGTTATGGCGCAGTGCGAGTAGCGCCCGTGAGCGGGCTGCGATCTTTTCATGGCGCATTCCCTATCCAGCGTTGCAGCCCCACCGGCCGGGCCGCCGCCTTACGATACATGTCCCGGTAATACGGGAGCCAGCGGGCGGCGCCGGCGGCTTCGGAGGCATCGGCCGACGAACGCCGTGCCGCAATATCCCGCGCCTCGGCGCGCAGAGCCTTCTCGTCCACGCCGATGACGACTCCGTTCTCGTGTACGACCCTCCCCGCGACCAGGGTCATGCGGACCGAAGTACCCTGCTCGCAATAGACCAATTGCCGTTCCAGGTCATTGAGCGGCGTGAACGGCAGCGTGTCCAGGTCCACCAGGATGAGGTCGGCCTGGTGGCCCACCGACACCTGACCCAAGGGTTTCGGCAGGCGCAGGGCGCGCGCGCCGCCCTGGATCAGACACCGCAGGATCTCGGCAGCCTTCGGCCACTGCTGGTAGTCGCCGCCGTTCAGGTTGTGGACGAGGCCGGCGAGTTTGGCGACGTTCCACATGTTGATCGAATCATCGGTGATGGCCTCATCCGATCCGAGACAGATCGGGATGCCGCGATTGGTGAGTTCGCGAAACGGCATCACGCCGCTGCCCAAACGCAGATTACTGATCGGGTTGTGGGCAACCACTGCCCCCGAAGCGGCCAGCAGATCCATGTCGTGTTCATCCACCCAGACCGCGTGAATGACGTTCATGCGATCGCTCAAGAGTCCGAGCCCGTCGACGTAGCGCACCAGAGAGCCGCCGAACTTCTCCTCGCCGAGCACCCGCTGCAGCTTGGTCTCGAGCACGTGTACGAAGAACGGCAGTCCATGGCGACGGCTGAGGTCGTCGAGCGCATGGAAATAGTCGATCGTGACGCGTTGCGGCGCGGAACAGGAAACCGCGGCGCGCAGCCGTCCCTCGGCAGCGCCATGCCATCGCTCGATGAGGTGCCGGTAGCACTCCAACAATCCCGCGGCATCCATCGCCGCGGGCGCGCGGGCGCGTGCGAGCAAGTCGGGCGGCAACGACTCCTCGAGGAACGGCAGCTTGGCGATTTCCGGCACGTTGGGTTGATCGAGTGCGACGCTGGCGCGGATGCCGCTGTCAGCGTAAGCCTGCATGATGGCGTCGATCGCGGACGGCGCTGGGGCCGGTACGAAAAACGCATCGTCGAGCACGCTGGTCACCCCGGATTTCAGCATCTCGACGGCACCCAAGAGAGTGTGCACATAGGCTGCGCGTGGATCATTGCGCATGCCGTCAGCCGGTGTCTCGAACAGCATGAAGATCTCGAGCGGCAGACTGTCGAGCGATCCCTTCAAGTGATTGGCAGAGGAATGAAAATGGCCGTTGACCAGACCGGGCATCAGCAGATGACCGGTGGCGTCGATCTCGCGCCCTCGCGCGTCCGCCTGGTCCGTGCGAGTGAGGTCGTCGCCGCCAGGCTGGGCGCCGCCGGCTTCGCCGCCGCCCGCGACCGCCTCGACGGCGACGATCGTATCGCCCTCGATCGTCACGGTGGCTTTGGCTAAGTCGGTGCCCACCGCATCCATGGTGAGCACGCGGGCATTGCGGATGATCGTCCTCAACTCGTCGTCCGGTTCAAAACTTCGCCTGGAAGGACACGCCGATGGTCTGCGGCCGCAGGGCGTAGCCCTGGATCACCGAGTTGATCTGCGGTGATTGCAAAATCGTCCGGTCGTCGAACAGATTTTTCGCGTACACCGACACTTCGTACTGGCCCAACCCCACGCCTGCATTCAGGTTGACGACATCGTACGCGGGATTGATGTACTGCGACGAAGTCACTTGAAAGGAGCCGAAGGACTTGCCGGTGTATTCATAGTCGCCGCGCAGGAAGCCCCTGAGCTCCGAAGTGATCGCCCAGCCGTAATCGGCCAAGACGGCGGCGGTGAACTTGGGCGTATAAAGCACGTCCTGGCCCACGCCGGCGGTCGCCGCGTTGAGGGTGCTGGTGATGTACGCGTGTTCCCCGCCCAAGTTGGCACTGACGATCAAACCGGGGATGACCGGCGGCTTGTAGCGCATTTCGAGTTCTGCGCCGATGGCCTTGGCATCGCCCACGTTGGTGTTGAATTGGCCGCCGCAGATCGGGATGACGACGCTTTGTTGAATGGCGTTCCAGTCGATGTAGTAGATATCCGCGTTGACCGAGAGCGTCTTCTGGAACAGCAGCGACTTGGTACCGAATTCATAAGCCCACAGGTGATCCGGACCGTAGGTCTCGGGCGCGTTTTTATCCCCGAGCACCGCGAAACCCGCGAGGCACGCGGCGTTGGTGTTGGGGGTGGTTGCGCCGCCCAGACGGAAGCCCTTGCCCGCCGTCAAGTACACGGTGGACTGCGAGGCGACGTCGTAGGTCAGGGTAAACTTCGGGGTCTGGGTGGAGAAAGTCGCCTTCTGCGCGTAGATCGAGCCGTTGGTGCCGGCGTTGCCGAACTCGAAGAAACCGAAGCCGGTCTCTGAGAAGGTATCCGTGGCTCTGACGTACCGGTCGCCCACACCCAGATGCAGTGTGGGCAGGACGTCGATGTCGATCTGGCCGAAGATGGCGGTCTGCTGCGTGTCGTTGTGATCCCGTACCTGCCACACCACGTCGTTGGTCCAGAAATTCGGATTGGGGGTGGCGGTGAGGAGGGAGGGATTCAGCACGGGGTCGCTGTTGATCGGGTAGCCGTAGATGCTCTGGAACGCCGTGCTGATGCCGTTGATCGGCTCGGAGTCGAGGTGGCCCACCTCCTGGTCGGAGGCAAACACGCCGCCGACCCAGTGGATCAGGGTTTGATCCGCCGGGGATGAGAGCCTGAATTCCTGGGTCCAGGTATTGAAGTGATCCGTGAAATCCACGGGCGAGGGGAGGTTGCCCAGAACGTAGTCATTGCCGAATTCGTGCGTGCTGTAGGGGGGCACGCCTTCCGTGTCGAGGTAGAACTCGGCGATGGCCGCGCTGTTGAAGTAGGTGCCGTCGGTGAAGCGGTTCACGTTGCGGCCGACGTAGCTCGTGATGCTGGTGAGATCCGCGAATCCCAACCCTGCTTTGACTGTGAGGCTGGGCTCGATCAACGTATCGCGATCGCTGCCGGTCACCTGGTTGAATTGGTCGTACATGCCCACGGCCGGTATGAACGTACCGTTATCGCCCGCCGCATAGCGTTGGTAGAGCATGGCGGGCGTGATGCTGACGCTGTCCGTGACGTTCCACAGGCCCTTGATGCGAATCGCTTGGTTGCTGTCCGAGTTGGTGCCGCTGCGGACCAAGGCGCCGGCGCTGTCGTTGCCGAGTGACAGCGATCCTTCGAGCGCATAATTATTGATGTAGCCGCTGTCGCGACCGTATTCCGCGGAAATCCGCAGGCCGAACACGCCGTCGATGACGGGCAGGTTCAAGACCCCCTGGCTGTCGTAGTTGACGCTGCCGTGCTTGGTGTAGGACACGTCCTGTTTGTAGCGACCGCTGAAGTCATGAGTGTCCGGATCGGGGGTGACGAAGCGCACCGTGCCGCCCTCGGAGCTCGCGCCGTACAGCGTGCCCTGCGGACCACGCAGGACCTCAACGCGTTCGATGTCGACCAGCCGGGGCTCGGCCTGACCCTCATAGCCGGTGAGTGCGACCAACGGCACTTCGTCGATGTAGATGCCGACGGTCGGATTGCCGACGGTGGAGCTGATGCCGCGGATGGTGATGTTGTCCTGACCCTGGCCCGCGGGTCCGTTTTGATGCGAGGTGAACGAGATGCCCGGCAGAATCCGCGTGATGTCTTCCATGTCCTCGACGCGCAAGTTATCGATGGCGGCGCCATCGATGACGCCGATGCTCACCGGTACGTCGCGAAGATTCTCCTCACGCTTACGCGCAGTGACCACGACCTCGTCGAGTTGCAGGTCGTCGCTTTCCGCCGCCTGGGTCATGCCGTGAGGACCCAAGGGCAGGGTGGAAACGAGAGCCAGGGAGATGGCGGCGGCAAGAGCCGAGGAATTACGAGGCATGCGAGATTTATCCTTCATTTATTGTGGCCCAAGGCTCCCCCGGGCCGAAGCGCCGCAAGCGGCGCCATCCGAGCCCTGCGTCTTTCAAGCATCCGGGATTCGCATCGCGTTCCCATGTTCTCAGGTCGATTCGTTGGAGTGTCGGGTCTCGAGATGATCGCCGCGCTCGAGGCGCGCGCGCATGCCCATGTAATTCCTCTGCCGCTCCGCTTCGTCGAGCAGGGCGTCGGCTTCGTCGACGCGCAGGCCTTCGAAGGTGGGTGAGATCAGGCCGGCGTCGCCAAAGGCGCGTAAACGGGACTTGAGCCCCCGCTTGCGGCGCGAATGCGAGCCTTGCGCCAGTTCCAGACCCGCGAACTCGAGGTCTTCGGTGATCGTGATTGCCTTTGCGCGCACCGCAGCCTCGAGGAGCCGTGATCCCCGCGCCGTGCGCGCGATGAAGCCGTTGAATCCCAGGCCTTCGGTGTCGGGTTTGCCGCCGGGCCACACGTCCGCCACGGTCACGTCGGCGCACTCGCCGATGGAGTCCGGGCAGATCTTGCAACGGAACTGCAGCTGCCAGCGGTTCTCGTCCTCCCACATCTCGTTGTAGTCGAACTTGAACTCGCGCCCGTCATGCGATTTCATGACCATGGGCCCGGGACAGCCGTCGCCGCGATAACGCAGGTGCGCCACCTCGGACTCGGTGAGGCCCACTTTGCGGACGTAATCCATCGTCTTGCCGAATTCCGAGACCCCGCCGCAGAAGAAATTCAAGGTGTAACGCAAGAGCTCGTCGACCCTTGGGTCGAGCGTCGCGTAGTTCCGGATCGCCGAGATATCGCAGGGTTTGCCGATGAAGGCAAACGGCTGGCCGCGGTCGAGAACCGCCTTGAAATCGATCAAGGGTGCCGCCGGGCCGTAGCGGGAACCGGAGGCATCCATCACCTCGGCGACGGTAAAGCTCAGGGTGGCGGCGCTGCGCAGGGGTGCGGCGGGCGACCCGGCCACGTGCAGAATGAACGCGACTTCGCCGCTGTCGAGCAAGAACCGGCCGAGCGCGCTCAACGCGCCGCCCGAGGAGGCATGAAACCGCACCTGCTCGTCGGTGGCGTGTCCCGTGCCCATCCACACCGTCGGACCCCAGAGCAGATCGATCGGCACCTCTTGTGGGCGGGAGCCGTCACTGACACCCTCGCAGTGGATGCCGGGGCAGGCGACGTTGATCGCGGCCAGCGTGGCCTCATCCAAGGGCGCCAAGACCACCGGCCGTTCACCGACTTCGCCGTGCATCTCGAGCCGCACGCGATCGGCTCCGGCGATGCTCTGGCACAGTCCGCACCCCATGCACAGCCCTTGCTCGACGATGGAGCCGAGCGGCACTGGCGCAGGCAATGACGTGCTCGTGACGTGGCTCATGGCTGACCTTAAGGCTTTCTCATCTGTTCTTTGACGGGATTGACGGCGGTCTTGTCGTTGAGCGAATGGTAGATGGCGCTCGACACGTATTCGCCGGCGCGGACGGGCGGATACCTCGCCGGCCGTTCGGGGCTCACGCAGCTCGGCAGCGCCTCGATCAGCGCATCGGCATTCGCGCCGATGAAGCAGGGCAGGGAATAGCGCGCGTGGCCCGAGAGATTGGAGACTCGATGCAGCGTTGAGGCGAAAATGCCGTTGGTCCAGCGCGCCATGAGATCGCCCACGTTGATGACGAACGTGCCGCGGATCGGTGGCGCATCGATCCACTCGCCGCGGCGGTTTCGCACCTGCAGCGCCTGAATGCGGTCCTGGCACAGGATGGTGAAACATTCATGGTCGGTGTGTGCGCCGGTGCCGATGGTCTCTTCGCTGAAGGGACCCGGCTGCGTCGGGTAATGCAGCAGGCGGATCAAGGCCATGGGTGCGTTCGCCAGTTCCGAAAAGTAATCCTCGGGAAGATTGAGTGCGAGCGCGAATGCCGCGAACAGCCGCCTTGCCAGCAGCCGCATCTCGATGCCATAGCGGGTCGCCAGTTCCCGAAAGCCCGGCACGTCGGGCCACAGATTGCCCGCGCGGCGGAAATCGCCGGCCAGGAAATCATCGCCGACCGCCGCATCCTCCGGCACGAAGTCGTAGGCCTCGTGCATGTCGCCCTTGCCCGCCGCGGGGTCCGCGTTTTCTTCGCGCATCGCGATGTAACCCAACAGATGCGACGAGCGCTTGACGTGCCAGCGCATTTTGTCGTCCAGGGACAAGCCGAACAGGCGCGGCTGCAGATCGAACATGGCATCGACGAGGTCCTGGGGAACGCCATGATTGGAGATGTAGAAGAAACCGACGTTGATGCAGGCATCGCGCAATTCCGCCGCCACGCGCGTTTTTTCCGCCGCGGTGCCGCCCAGCATCGCTGAAAAGTCGATCAGCGGCACGGCATCGAAATCCGCCCGATCTACACCTGCTGCATGGATGGGGGACGTCACCTGCGAACTTCTCCTGTAAGATTGTGAACAATCTTTATATAGATTGAGAACAATAGCAACGAGAGTTTCAAGCCAGGGCTCCCGCCAGCCGGCGCCGTCGCAGGCCGGCGATCACCAGCGCGGCGAGCGTCACGACGTAGGGGGCAGAGTCCGTGATCTGGTTCGGCAAACCTTCGCCCTGCAGCCGCAGGCCGAGCGCGTCGGACAGGCCGAACAACACGCAGGCCGCCGCCACGTACAGGGGTCTTGCACGTCCCAGCATGACCGCGGCCACCGCGATCCAACCGCGGCCGGCCGTCATGTTCTCGCTGAACAGGGTGAGGCTGCCCAAGGAGAGCTGCAGCCCGGCGAGGCCGCACAGCGCACCGCCCACGAGGGTGACGATGAAACGATAACGGGTGGCATCGGCGCCGAGCGCGACGGCGGCGTCGGGTTGTTCGCCGATCCCGCGCAGGCGTAGACCCCAGGGCGTGCGGTTCAAGAACCCGGCGATCACGGCGACCAGCGCCCATGACAGGTACACGAGGACGTTTTGGTGGCCGAGCGCCGAACCGACCAGCGGCAGCGACGCCACACCGGGCACGGTCAGCCGTGGCAGGCCTTGCATCGCCGAATCACTGAACGTGCCGCTGACGCCGAACAAGGTGCGCAGCAGAAAGGACGTCAAGCCGGCGGCCAGAAGATTGAGGCTGATGCCGATGACGATGTCATTGCCGCGCAAGAGGGCGCTGCCCACAGCGAGAAGCCCTGAGAACAGTGCACCGGCCACGACCGCCGCGAGAACGCCCGCCTGCAGCGAGCCGCCGAAGTGACTGCCGGCGATGGCCGCGAACGCGCCGACCAGCATCTCTCCCTCGAGCGCGATATTGAACAAGCCGACCCGCTCGGACAGGGTGCCCGCCAGTGCCGCCAGCAGAATCGGCGTAATGCCGAGAACCGCCTGATCGAAGAACGTCGCATTGAAGAATGCGAACGTCATGGCCGCTTCCAGATGGCGCCGCGCATCGCCAGGAACAGGATCACCACGGATTGCAGCACCATGGTGAGGACTCGCGGAATCTCCACGGATCGCTCCATGGCGAATCCGCCGGTCTGCAAAGCGGCGAACAGCACGGCCGCGACGACCGAACCCACCGGCTCTCCGCCGGCAAGCAGCGCGGCGAGCGTCCCGGACCACGAATATTGCGGCGCTGTCAGGGCGCCATCGGTGTAGCGAAATTGCGATCCCAAGACCATGATGGCGCCGATCAGGCCGGCGATGGCGCCGCTCGCCAGCATGACGCCGAGCGTCTGGCGGTGGAGGTCGACGCCGCCGTAGCGCGCGAAGCGTTCGTTCAATCCCCGCAGCTTCAATTCGAAGCCGATCGACGAGCGGCGATCGATGAAGATGACGGCGATGGCCACCACGGCAACGAGCAAGAAACCGCGGTTGACCGGTGAGCCCGGGATCAGCGATCCGAGGCGGGCGCCCACGGCGATGCGCGCGGTCGAGGGCCACGCCGTCGACGGATCACGCAGCGATGTGCGCACCAGAAAACCGCACAGACCCTTCGCGGGATAGGTGAGCAGCCACGTCGACAGCAGCAGCGGGACGCCCGCGTAGATTTCGCCGGCGGCGGCGAGCGCCGCATAGGCGGCACCCACCGCCATGCCGGCGGCGAGCGCCGCAACCAAGCGCACGATGTCCGGCGCCGGGAGATACAGGGCGACGATGGCCGCCGCGCAGCCACCCAGCGCGAGCTGGCCGTCCGCACCGAGATTGACGATGCCGGCGCGTAGCGGTATCGCCGCCGCCAACGTCATGCCGACCAGCGGCACCGCGCGCGCCACGGTCTCGAACAATTGCGGGCCCTCGACCGCACCCTTGATGAGTTCGACGAACATCAGGCCGGGCTTGAGTCCCACCCACAAGGCGATGAGACCGCAGACGGCGAAGCCGACGGCCACCGCGCCGAGGACGGGCAGCGCCTGCCCGAGGTGGCGGGCCAGTTGGCTGCGCAGTTCGGCGGCGACCGTCATGCCGTCATGCCCGTCTGCCGCCCGCCATGTACAGGCCGAGGGTGGCTTCATCCGCCGCGGCGCGGGCAAACTCAGCGACGATTCGGCCCTCGTACATGACGAGGATGCGATCGGCAAGTTCAAGCAGCTCGGACAATTCGGCGGACACGAGGAGGATGCCGCGGCCGCGTTCCCGTTCCTTCAGCAACTCGCCATGAATGAAGGCGATCGCGCCCACGTCCACGCCACGCGTCGGCTGTTCGGCGATCAGCACGGGTGCGTTGTGCGCAAGCTCGCGGGCGGTCACGATCTTTTGCAGGTTGCCGCCTGACAAGGTTCCCACTGCCGTTTCCGTCGAGGCGACCTTGATGTCGAAACGTTCGATCAGGCTGCGCGCCCATTCGCGCATGGCAGCCGGCCGCAGGAGGCCGTTGCGTGCGAGCGGCGGCGCGCGGTGAAACCCCATGGCGAGATTATCGGCGGCACTCGCGGTCGCGGCGCTGGCGGTCCGGGCGCGGTCCTCGGCGATGTAGCTCAAGCCGCCGGCGCGGTGCTCGGCCACGGAGCCCCGGGTGAGGTCCCGCCCGGCGATGCGCACGACACCAAAGGCGACCGGGGTGAGTCCCATCAGGGCCTCGATGAGTTCCGACTGCCCGTTGCCGGCGACGCCGGCGATGCCGACGATTTCACCGCCGCGCACCTCGAGTGACACGTCATCGACCACACGCCGGCCGTGCTGTTCGACCACCAATCCTTGCGTTTCGAGCAGTATGGCGCCCGGTTCGCGCGGTTGTTTCGCCCGCAGCGGCCCGGTCTGTTGTCCGGTCATCGCCCGCACGATTTCGGTGGGGTTGGTGTGCGCTGTGACCAGCCGCTCGGCGACGCGTCCATTGCGCAGGACCGTGATGCGATCGCTGACAGCCATGACCTCGTTCAACTTGTGGGTCACGAGCAAGATGGTGCAGCCGGCGGCGGCCAGACTTTTCATGACCGCGAACAAGGTCACCACTTCGGCCGGCGTGAGCACCGCGGTGGGTTCGTCGAGTATCAGGATCTGCGCGTCGCGGTACAGGGCCTTCAAGATCTCGAGCCGCTGGCGCACGCCCACCGGCAGATTGGCGACGCGCGCCGTGGGGTCGATCGGCAACCCGTGGCGGCGCGCGAGTTCCTCGACCTGCGCCCGGGCCCGTGCGCCATCGATGAAAATGCCGCGCCGCGGCTCACGCCGGTAAACCACGTTCTCCCAAACGCTCAACGATTCGAACAGCTTGAAGGCTTGATGCACCATGCCGATGCCGTGGGCAATGGCATCGAGCGGCGACTGCAGCAGCAGCGTGCTGCCCTTGAAGCGAATGTAGCCCTCATCGGGCGATTGCAGACCGTACAGGATGGACATCAGGGTGGACTTGCCGGCGCCGTTTTCGCCCATGACGGCATGAATCTCACCCCGTTCGACGCAAAGTTCGATGTGGTCGTTCGCGAGCACGCCGGGATAGCGCTTGACGATGTCGATCATTTCCAGATAGGCCATTGGCTGGGTCAGGGGCTCAATGGATGATGCCCGCCGGGTCGGCGATCACCAGTTGGCCCGCCACGATCTTGTCGCGTACCGCCGCCACGGCGGCCATCATGGCCCGATCCGCGGCGGCGACGCACTGGCTCGCCGGCGCGTTGGCTTCGAGCGCGGTCAGATTGACGGCGCCATCCTTCAAGCCATAAGAGACCGTACCCGGCTGGGTGCGAGCGGCGATGCCGGCGATCGCGCGCGCAATGACGAGATCGACGTGCCGCACGGCGCTGTCGAGAATGTGGCCGGGCGCATCCGGACATTCGTTGACGTCGAGGCCGGTGGCCAGGGCGCCCGGCGTGTTCGCCACCACCTTGTAGACGCCGCCGTTGCCCGCCGCCACCGTGGCGAGCACGCGGTCGACACCGTCGCTCAACATCACGGCCGTCTGGCTTTGCGCCCGCAGCGGATCCGACCACGGGTTATCGCCCCCGATCCACAAGGTGGGATGCACGTTCACGGTGGGAAGCGCATAGCGGGCGCCGGCGGCGAAGGGATCCGTGAACCGGTGCGCCTCGGGATAGTCGACCGGCGCAATCGTGCCGACCTTGCCGGTGCGGGTGGAGAGCCCGGCCTCGACCCCGGCGAGAAACCCGGCCTCGTAGGTGCGCAGTTGCACGCAGTAGACATTGGCACCCAGCTTCGCCGGGCAATCCTCCACCATCAGAAATCTCACGGCCGGATAGTCTTCGGCGAAATCCGGCACCATGTCGAGGAACTCGGGCCCGGGGGCGACGATGATGGTCGCGCCATAGTTGATCGCGGCCCGGATGTTCTCGCTGCGTGTTTCCGGATCGCTGCTTTCAAAGATGCGAACTTTGGCGCCGATGGCGCGCCCGCCGTCGAGTGCACCCCGCCGCGTCATGTTGAGATACACGTCGACCCCGAAGGGCAGCGGCGAAATGAGGATGACCTCGTCGGCCGCGTGCGCCGCGTCGGCCGCACGCGCGGGATGCGCGGCGAAGAGTGCGAAGGCGAGGATGGCCCACAGCCGCGATTGCATTGTTGTCGAGTCCCCGCGGCGACTCAGGGGTGAGCCGTCTTCCTGGCTCTCGGAGCAGCAATTAATGTGCCATGCCGGTTGCGGCAGCGTTAACGGTCGGTCAGGCCTCCACCTGAGGCGGCGCGGCAGGCGCGCGGCCGCGTCGTGCAATTGGTTGGTGCACGCGCGCTGACATCGTGCACAGATACTGTACAATCCACGACAAGATTGTCGACAATCGCGGCGGCGATTGCGCTCTGCTACATTCGCGATCTGCGCGAGCCGAAAGCGCGCTGCAAGATGCACGAGGATGAGGTGATGATTTATCGAGCACGCGAGCCGCAGACCCGCTATGGTCGGCCGATCGGGATCATCGTACTGGAAGAACGGATCCCCTGCCCGCCGGGAACGCCGGGCAACCCGACCACGTTTCCGTTTCCGGTCTGCTACGAAGCGGCGCGCGGCGTGAGTGCCGCGGGGCTGCGTGCCGAGCCGCCCTTGGGCCTGGAGAGTTTCATTGCGGCCGGCCGGCGGTTGGTGGAGCGCGGCGCGTGGGCCATCGCCGGCAATTGTGGGCTCATGATCGTGCACCAGGAGGCGATGACCCGCGCCATGCCGGTTCCGGTGCTGCTGTCGAGCCTGCTCCAGGTGCCGCTGATCGCGCGCATGCTTGGGCCCGAGGAGGCGATCGGCGTCCTGGTGTCCGGAGCGAACAGCCTCACCCCTTCGCATCTTCGCCTGGCCCGCGCCGGCACAGAGGCGGGCATCGTCCTCGCGAGCATGCAGGGCAAGCCTCATTTCAGCGCGGCAGTGTGCGAGGAGCGGGGGGAACTGGACTTCGAGGCCGTGACGGCGGAGGCGGTCGAGGTGGCCCTGACGCTGGTGCGCGAGCATCCTCACGTCAAGGCGCTGCTGTTCGAATGCGTCGATCTGCCGCCCTACGCCCATGCGGTGCAGGAGGCGGTGGACTTGCCGGTGTTCGACATGACCACGCTCATCGGCCATTTTCAGGCGGCACTGGTTCGAAAACCCTTTACCGGGGTGTATTGAACATGAACAGTCGAGCCGTTAGAGCGAAGGTGGCCGCCCCAGAGGCCGCCCGCAAATCCGAAGAAGCGACCATCTACGCCAAGATCCACGCGGCCATCGTCGAGCGCCGGATACTGCCCGGCGTCCGATTGGTGGAGGATCAACTGGCCGAGGTGTTCGAGGTCAGCCGCATGCGGATCCGTTCCGTGCTGCAATCCCTGGCGCATGACAAGGTGGTGACCCTGCATCGCAATCGCGGCGCCGTCGTCGCCTACCCCAGCGTTCGCGAAGCGAAGGAAGTCTTCGCGGCACGGCGTCTCATCGAGGCGGCGCTGGCTCCCGACATCGTTTTGAAGGCGGACGGCAAGGCACTGCAGCGGCTCAAGATGCACGTGAAGCGCGAAAAGCAGGGCCAGGCGAAGCCCAATCGGGCGCTCGAATTGAAGACCTCGCATGATTTTCACACACTGCTCGCGGAAATCACCGGCAATCGGGTGGTGGTCGACTTCTTGCGGGAGTTGATGACGCAATCCCTGCTGATCACGGCCATCTATGAGCGACCTGACGTGAGCAGCTGTTCCCATCAGGCACACGGACAGCTCATCCGCTTCATCGAGCGGCGCGATGCCGACGGTCTGGCCGAGGCGATGCGCCGGCACCTCGATGAAATCGAGGGTGACCTCGTCCTGTTCGAGCGTCAGGAATTCTCGGCGGACATCCGCGCCGTGTTCGCTCCCTGAGGGTCAGGAGAGTGTCCTAGCGCCACCGCTGCAGTCTCCGCGGCGGCATCGAATCGCAGGCTCACCGCGATATACGCGAGCGAAGCCGCGCCCAAGCTCACCAACCAGCCCAGATCCACGCCGCCCAGGCGGGCGGCGATGGGGCCGGTATAGACGTTCGGCACGACGAAGAACGGAATGCTCGCCGCGATGCCGATGGCGTAGGCGAAGAGGCCGCGTCCGCCCCAGGCCCCATACAAGCCGTTCGGCGTGAACAAGTCGTCGATCGAATAACGGCCGCGCCTCAACCAGAAGTAATCGATGAGGTTCACGGCGGTCCAGGGCATGAGAAAGTACAACATCATCACCAGCATCGCATTGACATACGTGATGGCGTCGCCACCCAGGGAAAGGGCAACCATGATCCACAGCACCGTGATCGCTGCAATGAATGTGATGCGCAGCGCTTGCGAGGTATGAAGCTTGCGAATGGAGTCCACCGTGGTGATGAGCGTGAGCATCGCGCTGTAGGCGTTCATGCCGACCGTGGCGACGAGTGCGACGATCGAGGTGATCGCGAGCACCGACCCCAGCCCCAGGGCGACGGCGTCGCCGGACTGCTTCAAGGCCATCAGCGCATCGGTAACCCCCATGTGCGTCGCGAGCCATGCGCCCAGAGCGATCAACCAGATCGCGGACAAGGCTGACCCGAGAAAGACATTCAAGATGATCGCCACCCGCGGCGTCTTCGTGGGCAGGTAGCGGGAATAATCCGAGACATACGGCGCCGCGGTTACGTTGAAGCTCACGGCCGAGGCAAGTTGCGTGATGAAGGCGACCGCATTGAAGCCGCCGCCATTGAAGCCGCCGGCAGGAGCCATGGTCCCGCCGGCCTTGCCGGCGATGATGGCCACGGTGAGCAGCGAAAAGAGAGGCAAACTCACCCAAAACAAGCACCGGAACACGCGGTGCAGCCAGTCGTAGCCCCAAACGGCGAGCACGGCGGCGAGCACCGAAATGCCCACGGCGGTCGCGAAGCGATTGACCGACCACAGGGTTTGCATTCCCTCGGTCAGAATGATGGTCGCGACGACGTTGTAACCCACCAGACTCACGAAGGTTGCGAGCAGGGGCACGACCACGCCGCGATACCCGAATTGGGCTCGGGACTGGATCATCTGCGGCAGACCCAATTCCGCGCCCTGGGAGGCATGGAATGCTTGAAAGGTCGTGCCGATCACGATGCCCAGGGTCCCGGCGAGGATCGTAAATCCAAGCGACAGCCCGAGACTCGGACCGACGAAGCCTAAGGCGATGGCGAAGAAATGGAAGTTGCTCAGGAACCAAAAGGGACCCTGATGGTTGACGCGCCCATGCCGCTCGCTTTCCGGTACGAAGGTGATGGAGCGTTGTTCGATCGGCATGCGCTTGTCTCCGTTCCGCCAGAGCCAAGCTTACGTCAGTTGTCGCTAGGGATCGCGCCCGATGTGGTCTATATTGAGGTATGCGGCCCATCGACGGTTCCTCACGCGCTTGACCAGAACGCTGCTCGTCAAGAACATCCATACCCTCGTGACGATGGACGAGCAGCGGCGCGAGATCCGCAATGCGTCGATCCTGGCCGAGGGTCCGGCAATCACGCAGGTGGGTCCGACCGCTCTCCTGCCCGATCACGCCGACGAGGTCCTCGACCTCAAGGGCCGGTACATCGTGCTTCCGGGCCTGGTCAATACGCATCATCATTTCTATCAGACGCTGACCCGGGCCGTACCGGGCGCGCAGAGCTGCGAGTTGTTCGATTGGCTCCGCAAACTCTATCCGATCTGGTCCCACCTCGAGGCGTCGGGCGTGTACGTCAGCGCCCAGATGGCCGCGGCCGAATTGATGTTGTCGGGCTGTACGACATCGAGTGACCATCTGTATTTGTTTCCCAACGATTGCACGCTGGACGACGAGATCCGTGCCCTCGCGGACATCGGCATGCGGTTTCATGCGAGCCGTGGCAGCATGAGCGTCGGCGAGAGCCAGGGTGGACTGCCGCCGGACGCCCTGGTGGAGGCCGAAAGCAAGATCCTGAAGGACAGTCAACGTCTCATCGAGCGCTATCATGACGAGTCGCGTTATGCGATGACCCGCATGACGCTGGCGCCATGCTCTCCGTTCTCGGTGTCTCCCGACCTGATGCGCGAATCCGCGCTTCTCGCGCGCTGCCACCCCGGGGTTCGGCTGCACACGCATCTGGCCGAGAGCGCGACCGACCTGGCCTACAGCCGGGAGCGCTTTCGCATGACGCCCGGGGAGTATGCGGAGTCGTTGGGGTGGGTCGGTCACGACGTCTGGCATGCGCACTGCGTGCATTTGGATGACGTCGCCATGCGTCGTTTTGCCGAGACCGGCACGGGAGTGGCTCATTGCCCCACCAGCAACATGCGCTTGGGGTCCGGCATCGCGCCGATCAAACGAATGTTGCTGAAGGGCGTACGGGTCGGCTTGGGCGTCGATGGCGCTGCGTCGAACGACGGAACCAATATGTTGCATGAGGCACGATTGGCCTGTCTTCTCGCCCGTGCCGGTGATTGCGACCCGACGGCCATGGATCCACGGACGGCACTCGAATTGGCCACGCGGGGAGGTGCCGCGGTGCTCGGACGCGATGACATTGGCCGGCTTGCTCCCGGCACGTGCGCAGACTTCGTGGCCCTCGATATCGATCAGCCGCAGTTTGCCGGTGCGGGTTGGGATCTCGTCGCGGCGCTCGTCCTCGCGCAACCCGATGAGGTGTCCTACAGCTTCATCAACGGCAGGCGAGTCGTCGACCGAGGACGCCTCGTGACGGCGGATCTGGCGCTGCTCGTGGAACGCACCCAAGAGGCCGCCGCCGCGATGGCTGCAAAGGTTTGACGCGCGGCGTGACGCGCGGCGCGTTGCATCGGCGGGCGTGCGGCGCGTTGCATTGGCGGGAGAAATCGTCAATCATGCCGGCAGCGTGGAAACCAACGCGAACAATGTCGAAGCGAACGATCTCACCGTTCACATCCATCCCACGGCCGTGGTCGAGGACGGCGTGCAGATCGGTGCGGGTTCCATCATCCACGCGCATGCGTTCATCCGTCGACATACGGAATTGGGCGAGAACGTGGTGGTGCACCCGTTTGCCGTGGTGGGCGGCGACCCTCAGGATCTGCGCTTCGATTCTGCGGTGATCTCCGGAGTGCGCGTCGGCCCGGGTACGGTGATTCGCGAGCATGTGACGATCAGCCGGGCCACCAAGGCCGCTCACTTCACCGAGGTCGGCGCGAATTGTTTCCTCATGGCCTCATCCCACGTGGCGCACGACTGCCGGGTCGGCAGTCACGTCATCATGGCCAATGCGGTTCTGCTCGGCGGCCACGTGCATGTGGGTGATCGCGCTTTTCTCGGCGGCGCGGCCGTCGTGCACCAGTTCTGCCGCATCGGCGAGGATGTCATGATCGGCGGCGGCGCGCGCATCTCGCAGGATGTGCCGCCCTATTGCCTCGCCACGGAGCGCAATGCGCTGATCGGACTGAATGTCGTCGGCCTGCGCCGTCGCGGCCTCGAGCGCTCGGTGTTGCGTGAGATCAAACAGGTGTTTCGTCTCGTCAACGCTGCGGGCGGCAAGCCGCGTGACACGGCGGCGGAGATCTTGCTCAGCGGGAAGTTCACGAGTGCCCAGGCACGCCGGCTGCTCGAGTTTTATGAGGGTGGCCGCCGCAGCATCGTGCGCGCCCGCCGAGCCGCGCCCGGCCAGCCGGATACCGCGGATTGAGCCGGTCGTAAAACCCGGTCGAGCACGATCGCGAGGACCACGATCGCGAATCCCGCCTCGAACCCTGAGTTGACTTGAACCGAGTTCAAGGCGCGAATCACGGGGACTCCCAAACCGCCCGCACCAACCAGCGCGGCGATGACCACCATGGAAAGACTCAGCATGATGCATTGAGTCATCCCGGCGAGAATCATCGGCGCAGCGTTCGGCAGTTCGACTTTCCGAAGCAGCTGAAGGGATGTCGCGCCGAATGCCTTGCCGGCCTCGATGTAGGCAGGAGGAACGGCTTTGATCCCGGCCGCTGTCAGCCGGATCGGCGCCGGCAGCGCGAAGATCACGGTGGCGATGAGGCCCGGTACCGGTCCCAGCCCGAAGAGCACCAGGCTCGGGATCAAGTACACGAACGCCGGCAGGGTTTGCATGAGATCGAGCACCGGTAGCAGCATCGCAAAAAGTCTTGGACGGTGCGCGGCCGCTATCCCGACCGGGATGCCAATGAACGCACAGAAGAGCGCGGCCATCAGGACCAGCGATAAGGTTTCCAGCATCGGCTGCCAATAACCCTGATTCAGAATGAATAGGAGTGCAGCCGAGACACCGCACGCGAGCGGCCAGGAGCGCCGCAGCATCCCCGTGAGGAATCCAGCGGCTGCGATGAGCCCGATCGTGGGCAGCAGTTCGAGCGCGCGAGTCACGCCGTCCAAACCTGCACGAAGCACGCCGGAAATCGTGCCAAAGAACCACCTACCGTGAACCTTGGCGGCGTTTACGAGGGCGGTGACCGCGTCGCCAGCGGGAATCTTATGTCCCGCCATCCACCTCTCGAGTTTCCCGCTCGGCGCGGTTTCGTGCAGCGACGCGGATGCAATGGCCGGCGGATTCCCCGCGAAAGTCGTCACGCCGGAAAGCCACTCTGCCATTGTCGCCGGATTTGCCGCCAGCCAGATGCGCGCGGCCATGTCGGGTGTCTGATGCTGATCCTGCATCAACCCCATAATTTCACTCTCTCCCTGGAGAGTGAATTTGAGGTTGTGCAAAAGTCGACCGACATTCGGACACAGGGTGCTGTAACCCGCCCGGGTCAGTGTGTAGATGGTGGCGCCGCCTTGATCGGGCCCAAAGGTCGCATCGCCGCCCGTCAGGTAATGGATATGGAAGCGCAGGTTCATGGGGTGCGGATCCCAGGCGAGGAAGACGAAGGGGCGTCGTTCCTGGGTGGCGCGCTCCAACTCCGCGAGCATGCCCTGTTCGCTGGACTCCACCAGCTTGAAGTTCTTGAGGCCGAATGCGTTGTCCTTGATCATCCCAAGAATGAGGCGATTGCCGGCCGCGCCCGGTTCGATGCCGTAAAGCGTCGAATGCAAGGGCTCGGCGAAGCGTTGAATGGAGGCGAAGTCGGTCAGGCCCGCCGCATACAGGTAGTCCGGAACGGCCAGTGTAAATTTCGCATGCGCGAGGTTCGCACCCACCACGTCGATCGATCCCTGCGACACGAAGCGGGCGCGATTTTGCTCTTGGGCGGGCATCCAGTTGCCGAGAAATACATCGATTCCGCCCTGCGCCAGGGAGTCGAAGATAACGGGAATGGACAGATCGAGCGCGCGCGGGTCGTAACCCAACCGCTGCAAGAGATCACCGGCGACCGCAGTTGTTGCGGCAATGTCCGAATAGCCAAAGAGTCCGAAGCGCACCGTCCGACAGCTCGCAGGCTCGACCGACGCGCATGCCGGCCATCCGCAGAGGACGAGCACGGCGCCCACCAAGAAGCTCGCGATTCGGGTCATGTATAGTCGATCCTATGTGGCGTCCCGTCGTCTCGATTATGGCTCTTTTGCTCGGCGGCTTGGTTGTGGCGAGCGCCGCGGAGCCGCCGGCCGCGGTGCCGCCGGCCGCGGTGTCAGCGGCAGCGCCAAACCGGGATCGTGCGCCGGCCGCGTCGCCCAACGAACCCTGGCCGGACACTTTTACCGTGCGACTCGCTGCGCTTGCCTTGCTGCAAACATTGGAAACGGAACTCCTCAGTCAGGACAGTGCGACCTTGACGCTGGAGCATTGGTGCGCAGCGCATCGCCTGGCCGCGCCCGCCAAGATGGTCGCCACTCGGGTGCTCGGTGAAGATAAACCGGTGACGGCGCAGTTGCGTCAGGACCTCGCGGCTGATTCCGCCGAACCGATCCGCTATCGGCGGGTGCAATTGCGTTGCGGCGAGCGGGTGCTTTCCGAGGCGGATAACTGGTATGTGCCTGCCCGGTTGACCCCCGCCATGAATGCTCAGCTGGACGGGTCCGATACACCTTTTGGGAAAGTGGTTCGGGAGCTGCATTTTCAACGGCACACTCTGGCTGCGGCGGTGTTGTGGTCGCCGCTGCCTGACGGTTGGGAAATGAGCGGCGCCCCACGCAGCAGCCGGAGCCACGTGGGCGGCGTGTTGACGATTCCGCGCGAGGTGCTGCGCAATCGTGCGCTGCTTACCCTGCCGAGCGGTGTGCCGTTCAGCGAGGTGGTCGAAACTTACACAGCGAGGGTGTTGGATTTCCCGCCGCCGAACATGCCATAGCCATCCCACGATCAATGTCCGAAATCGTGATGTGCACCGGTTGGTCGGCTGGATCCGGACGTGATCAGTTATGTCCCCTCCGGGACGCGTCGCCCACGGGTACCGTCATCGGATGTCCGGTTTCCTGCAGCGGGCGTGTTCCTTGAGTGCAAGGGCCATGGTGTCTTCGCCCTGCGCAACCAGAAGTGACTATGCACATGAAAGCTCTTTACACTGCGGTCGGACCCGTTGTACTTGCGCTGATGGGGGCATGGACGCTCGGCGCGATGGACGCGATCGCGGCGGCGCCAACCATTCCGCTGTGCCCCGGTCTGCAGATCGTGACCGCGTTGAGCCAGTCGAACGGTGACTATGAATCGATCAAGACCATCCAGACGGTGAGCGACACCGAAGTCCGGCTGCATTACTCGGCCGAGGTGAATGCGGCTGACATGTTTTCCGATGGGCCGGAACTCAAGAAGATCGAACTCAACCGCATCGTGCTGGTGAAGGATCTGCAGGCGGCAACCGACTATCAGCAGCTCTTCGCGGAGAATTCGGACGAAGAGATTCCAGGCACGACCGCCATCGGTACGTCGGCGGCGGTCCTGCAGAACCTGAAGACGAAGGGCAAGAGCGATCTCGGCTACTCCAACGCCTATGGCGGCCTCACCCTGTCGTCGGACAAGAGCAAGTATCCGAACTACTACAGCTACCTACAGCGGGGTACCCTCGAGCGCATTCCCGGCCCGGCGACACTTCCCGTCCTCGTCAACGACGTTCTCGTGGACCTTCCGGTCATCCGTGCTCAGGCCGATGTCTACGGCGACAAGGTGGAATTTTCGTGGCTGGATGATCCAGCGAACCCGCTCACTCTCGCCTTTCGCATCGGCATTGACGGTATCAAGCCGCTGACCCCCGAGCAAGCCGAATTCTGCGCGGCTCTGTTGAAGAACACCGGCCAAGCGCCGGGCTACACCCCCATGGGAGTCCACTGCGACAAACCGAAGGGCGCGGATCGGGACACGTTGCGCGTGATCAAGATCGCGTTCAAATGCGGCGGCGCTCCACCCAACGGCGGCGGCGGCGGAGGGAACGCTCCTGGGGCCGGGGTGGGCATGGGCAATCCGAAGATCGGCGACGGCGGCAGTGGTCTCGAAAAGGCGCTCGCCAACCAGCAGAAGGTCGACATCTACAGCATTTACTTCTCGTACAACAGCGATGCCCTCCGCGACGAATCGACGCCCACCCTCAAGGAGATCGCCGACATCATGACGCGCCATCCCGACTGGCGGCTGGCGGTCAATGGACACACGGACGGCATCGGCGGCGACCAGTTCAACGCGGACCTCTCCAGGCGCCGCGCGGCGGCCGTGGTCACTGCGCTCACCACGCGCTACCACATCGACGCCGGCCGCCTGAAGTCGGCAGGCTTCGGCAAGTCCCAGCCGAAGGACACCAACGACACACTGGAAGGACGCGCACGCAATCGTCGCGTCGAGCTCATGCGCTTTTAGCGGCTGTCGTGAAATACCTCATCAGACCGACGGAGCGATCACCCCGATGTTTCGCTCGGGACGTGTCAAGTAATGGGGTCTCCCGGAAAGCCGCGGCGGGTCACGGTTCCATGTCCGGTTCTGTCTGTCGAGGGTGTTACCCAACTATGGAGATCGGTGCAGAATCCCATTCGAACCAGGAGTGACATGTTGATGACTTTCTCTACGAGAATCGCGCTCTGGGCCGCCACGGCCGCATTGGTCGGCGCAACGACCGGATCCCTTGCGTTAGCCGCCCCGGACGACGCGGTCAAGCCATTGCGTCCACTCGCTTCCCCGCCGCGGCCCGCCCCGTTCGAGGTGCCACAAAATGCGCCGCCGCCGGTACCGCTGGAGGAACCCAGCGCGAGCGCAAGTCCGAACGCGGGATTCGCCACCCTCGGGGTGTTCTCCGCCGCGCCGAGCTCTGCGGTTGCACCCAATGCGCAGACGCTGAGCGGCCCCGTCACGCTCACCTACAGCGGAACCTCTCCCGCATTGTCGGTGGCCGACAGCGGCACGAACCGCGCGTTGACGGCCTCGATCACCAATTCGAAGGACGCGAACAGCACGGTGTACGGCGATACGGTCGGCTCCGGAGCGGGAGTCAGTGGCGTCAACAAGGGCACCGCGGGCCCGGGCGGCAACTTCCAGGTCAACAACGCGAACAGCCTTCAGGCCGGTGTATTTGCCACCACCAACGGCCAAGGACCGGCGGTGTATGGGACAAAGACCAACAAGAACAGCAATTACCCCGCCGTGTACGGCCAGAGCTTGGCTTCGACGGGCCATGGTGTTGGGGTCGAAGGCGATGGCAGTACGACGGGCGTGTACGGCTACGTGCCCGCGAACTCGACGTCGACGACACAGACGGCCGCCATTTCGGGCTTCAACGGCTCGAACGGCTGGGGCGTCTACGGAAAATCAAGTTCCAATGGGAGCGGTGTCGGCGGCTACGCCGACGCCGGGTACGGCGTCTTCGCGTCCAGCAACTCCAATTACGGGGTCTACGCCGTGTCGGGTACCGGAACTAGCGCTATTTACGCCGAAGGTAATGCCCATAATGAGGCTGCCATCGAAGCCAAATCGCCGCATTACGCTATTAGGGCGGCAGCCACAACGGACGGCGGGATCGGGGTCTATGGCATCTCTACGAACGGCGCTGGGATCTCCGGTTACGATTCAGGCAATGGTATTGGCGTGTACGGACTCAGCGAGTCGGGATTAGCCGGTCAATTCTCTGGAAATGTAGTGGTCACTGGTCAATTGACAGTCGGCACCATCGTATACGCCAGCGACCGGAACCTGAAGTCCGACATTCAGCCGATCGACGGCAAGGACGTTCTCGCGCGCTTAGGTCAATTGCCGATATCCTCCTGGCACTACACGAACGCGCCGGAAAAACGTCATGTCGGCCCGATGGCCCAGGACTTTCACGCGGCATTTGGGCTGAATGGGACCGATGACACGCACATCAGCGAGGTCGACATCGCCGGCGTCAGCCTCGCGGCCATCCAAGAGCTCAACAATCAAATGGCGAGCCAGATGAAGGCCAAGGATGCCGAGATCAAGGAATTGCGGGAGCAGTCAGCGCAGTTGATGACGCAGGTCGCCGCGCAGGCCAAAGCGATGGCCGACCTGCAACAAACGTTTTCGGAACGACTGGCGGCGCTGGAGCATCGCCCAGTGGACTCGGCGCAGACGGCCGGGTTGACACCGTCGTTCTGAGAAAGTTTCTGTGTTCATCATCGTCATCTTGTTTCCCTATATTCTTCTCGGGACACTCGCGAGCAAGGCAGTACAAGGAAGTCGCTTCAAAATCGTCTGTATCTCCGTGGTGGCTTTCGCAGTGAACCTCGTGGTCTGGCCTTACGCGCTGTCGTGGAGGGGCGTGCCGATTTATCTTGCGTTGATGGCTGCGATAACGGCAGGGCTCATCTACTGGTGCGGGATTGCGCGCCGTCGGGCCCTTAAGATCGTGGGATGGTATCTGGCCGCGAATTCGATTCTGGTCGTGCTAGCGGCAGCCCTATTTGCGGTCGGTTAAATTTTGGGTATTTCGTGACATCAGCGGACGCATGACTCGCACTGGCCTGCTGGGTATGCGGTACCTATTCTCTTCCTCCTCAGTGACGTCGAATGTCCGGTTGCGTGCTGCAGCCGTGTTGCTTGAGTACGTGGCCAAGGATCAATCATGGGGGGTTAACGATGCGACTGACATTTTGGGTTTTGGCTTCGCTGGTCGTGGCAAGCGGGGCGCGGGCGCAGACGTTTGTGCCGGCTTGCGAGTTGATGAGCCAGGCGACGGCGGCAGGGATCAATGGGGCGCCGGTTTCAGCTGGACAGGAGCTGGATAACCCGGGCGAGGGCAAACAGTGCACATTTGACGGTAATGGGAATAACGGCACGGTCTCAGTGGGCGAGAGTGTGACAGCGATGATGGGCATGACGCCGGCGGAGATGTTCAAGACGCTAGAGAGGACGCCAGTGCAGGGAAGGACGGTGACGGAGGTGAGCGGAGTGGGGGACGGGGCGTATTTTAGTCAAGATGCAAGGCGTCATGAGCTGTGGGTGCTTGTGGGGGAGGATTTGCTGTATGTGACTGCGTCGTCGCCGCAGGCGGCGGGTTCGGGGCTACAGGCCTCGATGGTGGCGGCGGCGAAGACTGCGGTGAAGAAGATGCGAGGCGCGGCGGGGTAACCGGTCAGGACCGAGGAGTCGGAGCGGTAACCACGGGTTTTTTGCGCCGAATCATCCTGTCCGCGAATTATGCCGGTATTGTCCGCAATCGATCGCCCTTGTCCTCAAGTTAACTGGATTGTGCTGATAAGATAGAAACCTTGAGCGCGCAGATAGCCGAAACGCAAATCTTTCGTGGCAAGCATTGCGATGATGCGAAGGGCGATTCCGAACGGCAACAGCGGCTCAATCCATTCGTCCCGTCGCATGGAAGAATGACCAGCACTATGTCCACATTAGACTGGGGTATACAGCCCGTTCTCGGCGACCAACGCATTTTGCGGGCTGGAAAGTGGCTTCCGGTTCGAAGCCTGTGCTGGATGGTCGTTATGATATTTGCAATCGCATTGGCTTTCGGGCCGGCGATGGAAGCGATTTCGCATTCTCTGCCAAAGCAGCCGGGGTATCAGTTTCTAGCCAAGGCAAGCGGCGCATTGATTGTTCTTAGTACTTATTGGGTGCTCGTTCGACTGGGGGAAAGGCGCGTGCCGACCGAGCTAGCGCTGACATCGGCGCCATTCGGAATTCTTGCCGGGCTTGCAACCGGCTTGATCATGTTTGCTGTCGGAATGGCAATCATGATCGCAAGCGGTCTCTATGACATCACTTTTCACGGACCCGCGTCAGCCTGGCGCGGTGCAGGACTGGCAATTGAATCGGGCGTATTGGAAGAAGTGATCGTACGCGGCGTAGTGTTGCGCCTGGTATGGCGCGCCTTTGGACCGGCTGCAGCGTTTGTCGTATCGTCTCTCCTGTTTGGCCTCGGGCATATTGCTAATCCAGGTGCCACATTATTCACCACGGCTTGCGTCGCCATCGAAGCAGGCATCATGCTGGGCTCCTTCTATTCGTTGACCGGGAGGCTCTGGGTTCCGATCGGGGTTCATGCGGGGTGGAATTTCACTCAAGGTTATCTATTCGGCGCCACAGTCTCCGGCAGCGACTTCGGACCTTCGATTGCAACGAGCACAGCGAGAAGCGCCATCCCCAGTTGGCTGACGGGCGGGGCCTTTGGGCCGGAGGCCTCGGTGCCTGCATTCGCAGTTTGCACGATCGTTGGCGCGGCGGTTCTGTGGGCGGCCTCACGAAAAGGTCGATTTAGCCAAACCGCACGGACAACCTGCGTATCGTCGCAGGATGATGGCTCAACATGAACACGCTCTGGCCGCGTTCTTCTCCGTTCCCCACCGCCAGCAGCCTCATCGATGAGATCATCGACCAACTGCATCCCTGTCGTTGCGCCCTTACTTGCATACCAAAGCGCTAGCTCGAAAGCAGCGACCTACGTTACTTCGCTCCCGCCGGCCAGCCCATGACCTGGACCTCGGCGAGCTGCAACTGGTTCGTGCCCGCGAGCTGTACCCGGATGTAGCGGCCGGACACCCCACCGATACCGACCGAGTATTCCTGTGGCGAGTTCCCGCCGACGTAGCCGGTGTTCGCCGTGTAGACCTGCGTCACCGCAGGATTTGCGAGCAATTGCGCCAACGTCTGGCCGTCCATTGAGGTTTTCGACACGAGTACATAGAAGTTGTTGAGGCGCGTCGAGCAGCAGTCCGTGCGGTTGAACAGGTTCACGGTCTGCACCGTGTCGATCGCACCCAAATCCACTTCCCAATAGTCCTGTGCCTGGGTGCCGTCTGTGATCGAGACGGAGCCGTTGTGGTAGTTACCGTCGATGTTGCCGTCGACGGCTGCGGACGCCACCGTGCCCCAGCCGATTTGAGGCGCACTAGCCGTCTTGCCATAGGCGAGATTGACCTGCGGCGAAGCGAAGACCGCGCTGCTGGTGCCGCTGTCGACCAACGACACCGCGTCCACCAGCGATCCTTCTCCGTTCTGATTCGAGGGGCTTTGTGCAAAAGATAGCTTGTCAGTGCCGGTGGCCTTGACGATGTACGTCGCCTGCTGCCAGGCGGGCGTTGTCAAGTTGGTCCCATTCGGGGTGAGGGTATCGATGACGGTGCCGTTCCACAGCACGTTGAACTGATTTGCCGCCGCGGCAAGTCCCGGCCGCGCGGAGTACCAGAACGTGAGCACGAGTGAATCGCCGGCCGTGGTCGTGACGGTTTGCGCCACGGTATCCAGCGCCGAGGTCGCGCCCAATTGGATCCAAGACGATCCATCCAAGGCAGTGTAGCCATACAGGCCGTTCCAAACTTGCACGTAGCCGTCACTACCCGTCCAGCCGGCCAGGCTTGCGACGTTGCTCCAGCCGCCCGCTTGGACGGAGTTCGTCTCGAAGCTGCCATTCACCAGTAGGTTTTGCTGAGTTCCGCTCGTGCAGACCCGCGACGGCGTCGCACCCGAGGCCCCATCGAGCGTCCCGTCATCGTTCTGGTCGATGCCGAGGATGTAACCCGTGCCACGGCGCACCCCCGTGAACGTGATCGGTGAGCCGCTCTGCGCGAAGGCTTTCATGGCCGCCAGAGAGTAAGCCTCACCGCGATCGCCGGCGTAGTTACCGTTGCCGACATAGACGAAGCCGCGGGTCTCGTTGTTTACGCAACCGCTCGCGACCAGATCAATCGCATTGGTATCGGCCAATGCCTGCAGTTGAGCCAGCGCCGGGTCGGAGGCGACCAAGGGAGACAGGGTGACCTGACGTCCGACGGCGGCATGCGAGTCCACCGCGGTGTTCGTCGCATTGAGGCCGGTGGGCGTGTAGGGGTAGGACCCGTTGAACGCGTACATGAACGACATCATGTTGTCGTCGCGCGAGAGGTTTTGCGTCGAGTCGAAAGTGCCATCGGGTTGGAAGCCGAAACCAGCCGTGCTCGCAGTGGGATCGCTGAACCAGAGGCCGTCCCGCCGATAGAAATTCTGCCAGGTCGGCGGATTGCGCAACTGGTTGACGCCGAAATCTGCATTGTTCACGAACAGATAGCCGCGATTGGTGTTCCCCGGATGGCAGGAGCGGCAATTGGCTTCGAACTCCCCGGCGCCCGTTACCGCATTTCCGGTTCGGTATGGGACGTTGCGCGGGCCTGGCACCGCGATTTCCGTCGGGTACTGGTTCGTGAGGGTACGAAATGGGTTCGGCGGCGTTCGCAGCGTCGCGAGGAAGGCCTGCATGTTCGCGATCTGGGCCGCGGTCGGCTGCGCCGCCCCGCCCTGGAGGGACACGAAGGCTGGCGAGAAGGCGGCGAGATTCGCGCGGTCGCCGCGCCAGTGCAAGAAGGGGCTCTGCATCCGATCGACGAGGGTCATGGTGAGAAACGGGCCTTTCATGGGGTGTTCCGTGACTGAGGCGATCGGCGTGATCGCACCACCCGTCTGCATGTCCCGCAACGTTACGCCAGTGCTGCTGCCGTTGATGACGGCAGGCTGCGAATTGATGACCTCAGGCTGTGACGTCGGATCCCCCAAGTCCCATGCAAGCCGGTCGGTACGCGCATCGACATGGCAGGAAGCACAGGAAATCTGGCCGAGTCCGGAGAAAAGCTGCGTGTTGTAGAGGAGCGGGCGCCCGGCGCGCACGTCGTTGGGCGTCGGGTCATAGGACAGGGCGACACGCTCGACTTCCGCCTGATTGACGTTGGTCGCAGCAAGACTCAAGACCGAGATGGTGGCGTCGAATTTGTTCATGACGTACGCGAGCGTGGGCGAACTCGCGTTCGCACCGGCCGCGTTCAGCACGATGCCCGTCGGCCCTTGGCCGACCGGGATCGGGGTACTCAACACGGAGTCGCGTCCCCCCTCAGAGTTGATGACGATGACGCTGTTTGTGCCCATCGACGTCACATAGCCCTTGCCGGTCGCCGCATTCCAGGTGATGCCGCGCGGATCGCCGATCGAATTGGCGGCACAGAGGGTCGAGCCGGCTGCGCAGGTCGCCGGTATCGATGAGGCGGCGTAGGTGCCCGTGACGGAGGAGTACGGCAACAGATGCGGGTTCAGGTCTGCCTTGGCGCCGGTGCTGCCGCCGGGCGCATAGGTGCCCATGAGCACTTGAATGAACCTGCCGTCGAGCATCGGCTGATAACGGATCTGATTGGTCGCATCGGTACCGACCGCCGTCACCGAATTGGTCGCTGGATTGACCGCGAGCGCCATGACCATGTTGAGCACACCGCCCTGATAGGTGACGGCGTTATTCGCGGTGTTGACGACCGCGATGTCGCGATCGATCAGATCCCAGCCCGGTGCGCGATCGGCGTTGCTGCCTTGCTGGGCGAGACTGCCGTTGATGAAAATCGACCAGTCCTTGCCGTTCTCGTCCAACCAGGATGGCAGCGCGCCGCTGACCGTCGGCGCCTGACGGCGCACGATCACGCTCACCGGTGGCGGAGTCTGCGTGAAGTAGGCGTCCAATACGTTCGGCGTGACCGTCGTCGGCTGCGGGTAGAGGCTCGTGTATACGTTGAGGGTGGCATTGACGTTGTCGGGGAAGGGGCTGATGCCGCCATAGGGACCCGAGGGCGAGCGCGCAATGTCCACTTCGTAGGGAGCGTCGTCCTTGCCGCCGGTCAGCGCGGTCGTGCCGTTGCCCGACTCGAAGATGCCGACATAGACGTTGGTGCCGCCCGAACCATTCGGGCCGACCGCCAGCGCACGCGGTTGCTGCCCCAGGATCGGAATGCGCTGCAGAGTCGCGCCCGGGACCAATGGATCGAACACCTCGAGTTCCTTGGCCTGTGCGACCGAGACGTAGGCACGCGCCGGATTCGTCGCACTGCCCGCAGTGCCGGTGAAGACCACGTCCGCCGGCTCTGCACCGGTTTGCAGCGTCGCGATCAACGCATTGTTCTTCAGGTCGACGATGCTCACGCTGTTGGAGATCTTGTTGACCACCCAGGCCCGGGTGTTCGAATACGCCCGCACCGTGACCGGCTCCAAACCGACCTTGATGACGCTCGCAAGCGTCAAGTTGTTGCCGCTGATCGTGAACACCTCGACGTCGTTGTTCGGCGTGTTCACGGCGAGAAGCTTCGTGCCATCGGGCGTGATGTCGAGCGGGTGAACGTGCGCGGACTCGAAGCTCGAAAAAGCCGCATCCGGCAGACCCGTCGACGGCGTCGGGATCTTGATCGACTTGGCGGTCGGGCCTGGATTGCTTGCCGTGCTCGCCGTGCTCGCCGTCGACGGCGCGGCCGCAGCCGTGGTCGCCGCGGCACTGTCGGTGGATGCGACAACCGGCGCGCTCGCCGTTCCGTCGGAGCAGGCCTGCAATGTGGCGGCCGACATGCCGGCCGCCAGCGACAGTGTGACGAAGCGACGCACGATACGCGACGCGCAAGACTCGACAACGAATGACATGGTGTACCCCAAGACGATGGACTTAGATCACAGGCGAGCGAGACTAGGTGTTCGCTGTTGCGATTTCAATTTCGCTCAGG
>Ga0209208_10000084_pt1 | contig 89617 bp, 56 predicted proteins | sample S1TSphfallax_3_FD_187694 | JGI IMG/M metagenome (GOLD analysis project Ga0209208, IMG submission 187694) | Host-associated microbial communities from peat moss isolated from Minnesota, USA - S1T2_Fd - Sphagnum fallax MG (SPAdes) (version 2) | ecosystem: Host-associated > Plants > Peat moss >... | reverse complement strand
AAAAAAAAAAAAAACAACAACAACAATTATTATATTTCATGGATAAATTTGAATTAAATTCCCAATTTAATGAAAATGTCACAAAAACAAGATTTCAATTAGACCATATATGAAAAAGTGTTCCCTTAAATGAATGTAAATCGAATGTAACAAAAGCATATTGACCAAATTTTCATAAAACAATTTATATTGCATTTAAACTACCTAACACAATCCCAATGTATAACAAGAAACCATTAACATTTATATATATATATATATATATATAACATAATATATGCGATTACATGTGTGCATACTTTGTCGCAACCCCACTTTTGGAAGAGTGAGGATGACACTCACACTCTCGAATTGGGGACTTGGGAGTCCTTTGGGACTCCTAAAGTTTTAGAGTTCAATTGCAGGGGTCAAACACCTTGGCTTGAAACATTCTTTATATCATTGGAAAGCTATTGAAGTGTAGATGTCGAAAATGGCCTTGCATGAGCCATTTGGACAGCTGCAACACAAGTTATGGCAAAAGGAAGGGCCGGGAGTCAAAGTGGCAGTTTGACTCCCGACCACTAAAAGTCGGGAATCGACCCGATCCCAGTGTGTGAAGGTGGAGTGTGACACATTTTTGGAAAGCTCTCAAGGAGATCTGTAAGTTTGCTTTAGACTTCATCCCAATCGGATGTCTGAGCAAAAAGTTATGAATTCACAAAGTTCTAGGAGTCCAAACCAAGACAATTTCGGGACTCTTCCTTGGGAGTCCTGGGGCAAAAAACCATTTAGATGTAGGTGCCGTGGAGAGACGCAGAGAATACTATATGGGGGAAGGTGGTGGCTTCCCCCGAGTTTAGGCCATGGTGAGTCTTGTGAGTCTAGAGTTGCTTGTGGCTTGTCCTAGCACCAACGGTGTTCCAAAATGTGAACTGACCAACTTGTTGGTTGATTTGATGCAAGTTCGAATAAGTAACTAAAGCTTGTCCCTCTTCCTAGTCCCATCCTGGAGTTTCAACATGCCCCTCTACCTCTTTTAGTGCTAAGAGCTAGGAGGGTGCCCCCGAGTTCCAAACAATTTCGTTGTTTGACTGATTTGGACCCAACTTGGGTCCAATAAGGAACTTGGGAGCACGTCATACTTTATGCATTTCCCATTTGGTCGCCCCAAAATAATTTCATCATCTATTGCCTCGGACTGTTGCATAATTTATTGTATTTGGTGCATGTAATCAAATTATTTATTTATTTTTCAAAGATCACATGCATAAAACTTTTTAATATGGCAAGCACAAGATGAAAAATAAATCTAAATACTTGTTGAACTACCCACAACAACAAAATATTGGCAATCAACACATTTCACTCAAAACCCTAAACCCAAAATGAAATTAAAAAAAAACAAAGAGAAACATCCCAAATCTTGAAATTGGAAAATGGACCATGTTAAAAGTAAAAAAGGACATCCTTATATTGGATGAAAAGCTTTCACAACTTTTTTCATCCAAAATTTGTCCACCAATTATAACCATTCTTTGGGATCATCTAGGTGTCTAGTTTTACATTGTGCATACTCCTTGACCCCTTCAAAACATTGCATATTGTGTCTATGCCCTTTAAACTATAATGAGGAACTAACTTTCAATATGTAAATATGCAAAATCGTGTCCAAGGGGCCAATAAAAAGTTCAATATGCCAGTACTAATGAAATAAAATGATTTTCATGACGTTTTATCTTTTTAACCAGTGGACTTTTTACCTTTTTAACTTGAGTTTAAAATCATGAAAATATGTATATTGCATATTGTAGGACCATGTAAAATGATATTTTACGACGGAGCCTGTCGTGGCGGAGCCGCTTGTGCACTCATCAGCGTCTTTAGTTGCAGCATCTTGTAGCCATGAATAAGGTGATTGCTGATAGTTGCATGGTCTAGAATGAATTTGAAGTTTGAACCACTTGCAGCAAGTAGCAATGAATGCTACCCACTTCACATTGGCTTTCGACATTCCCATAAACAGAATCTAGATAGAACTGTAATCAGATAGAGCTGATAATCGCACCATATACACCTACAAGAGATTGATCCACGCAATAGTGTGTGACAGGAGATCAGCGAGAGCGTAGCCAGATTCTCCCCCACAAAGAGAGTTCCTTAATAGAGAGATTCACGCGAGTGTAGATAGATGTTCTTCCCCAAAAGACAGCGACGAGGAGGGATCTTCAAAATATAGGAAGAAGAAGGCTCCAGGTGGTGGTGGGTGTAGTTTTTTGACCTAGTTTTCCCAAGTCATGGCAGAGTTCCAGATTCTATCGCGTGTATCTGTTGCGAGTTTGCTGCACCTGTTGCCGCTATCTCTGGTACCTTGATGTCCCTTCCATTTTCTTTTTTCTGGTTGCATGTCTTGGTTCGGCTGTGACGCTTCGATTTTGCGTGCATCACTGAGTAAGAAGTGGGTGTGGGTGTGGGTTTGTGTGTATGCTGTTTGGAGGTGGTGGGTGTCTCTTGGTTTAAGTTTTCCCGTTTCTTAATGGGTTTTGGAGATCGGCGAAGGTAGGCAGTGTTTGTGGGTTTTGGGGTATTGAGGAAGTTTCCGGATTCTTCTTCGTTTTCCACCATGGCTCAATCCGTATCAGGAGATAATGGGGGTACAAGGGGAGATGGAGGGGGGCAGCTTGTCCGAGAGCTGGAAGCCCTAAGCCAAGCACTTTACAAAGCAGGCCATGCTGGTGGTCCTCATTCTAGAGTTGTACTACCGAATGCAATTTCATCATCGTCTCCTCAGCTTGGTGGGAGAGAGTCAATGCCAGATCCGCTGCCAGGGATCACAGCTCTCTCTCATGCGCAGTTCACTTCCAGATTTCAATATTTAAGACCTCCAGTTACTTCTAAACCTAATTCATCTCCACCTGTGCACTCGAGCAAGGTGGTGGAGGAGATTCAAAGACAACGAATTGAAAGCCCTCAGCCTTTGCATACACAGCAAATGCAGCCAAGGCACTCCCAGGGGTTTGAAAAACATGTCCCTGAGATGACAAACTTGCCAGAGTGTGTGGAACATAATTTTGGGTTCAGCCACAAGCCAGAGGATCCTCAAACAGAGAAGAAGAAATCTGTCTGGACATGGAAATCTTTCCAAGCAATTGCGCATATAGGACAGCAGAAATTCTGTTGCCTCTTTACTGTCCGTGTGCATGGAATTGAGCAGCTTCCCTCCAGCATGAATGGACTTCGTCTCACCACTCAATTTGGTCAAAGAGAGGATGCCACTGTCCAGACAGCACCTGCCAAAGTCTTGCAAGGAGCAGCAGAGTTTGAAGAAACTCTGTCTGTGAAGAGCACTGTGTATGGTTCCAAGAGTGGTACTCAAGGAATGAAGTACCAGGCAAAGCAATTTACTCTCTCATTGATTGCTCTAGATGAGGGTCGTGTCCTTGGGAAGAATAAACTGGACCTCACTCGGTTGCTTCCCAAGAGCTTGGATGAGGATGAGGATAAACAGGTTACTTGGACCACAAGCTTCAAGCTCGTGGGAGAAGGTCAGGGTGGCACTCTAGTTGTCACATTTCGATGCAATATTCTTGGAAATGATGCAAGTCTGTTGTCAAGCTCAAGCTCACGATTTGGAGAGTCACCTGTTTTGCAAGCTGTAGGGAGCTTCAACTCAAGCCCTGGGGGTGTGCATGCTGCAGATGCTGATTTTACCTCACCTGCAACATCAGAGTCAGGAGCAGAGTATCCTGGAATGGAGCATCTAAGCCTTGATGACCCTTCCTCTACGAGTCCTTCCAGGCTCGAAAACAGTGCTCTGAGAGGACCCATGCGATCAGATGTGAAAGCCTCCCCAGTTAGGTCATTTTCTCAATCGGATCCAATGCTGGGACCCTCAACTCCTGGCCAGTCAGAGGCAGATTACTCAGAGTTTGGAAAGGTTTCTGATTTTGAGAATGAAGAGGAAGATGAGCCTGGGTTCACAATTGTCGATCAGGGAGTTGAAGTGGGCAGTCTTTTAGATCCAGTCTCTGCTCGAACATATGTTGATGCAGGAGCTGATAAGGTAGAACATGCTGATGGAAGCTATTCTGTTGCTCTTGAAGCACAAGGTAAAAGCATGTAATGCCTGCCTTTTCTTGTATTTGATCACTCATAATTGATCCCTAGTGTTCAGATATCAGCTTGTAGTTGCTTAAACAAGCTGTTCAGATTGTCTGCATGATCCAACTATGTTTTGCCATTGAGTTTTGTGCAATTCCATGCAGAGTCAGCAGAGCTTGGTGCACATGCTAAGAAGGGGGAACATGCTGATGCTGGGAACCAAGCATACCAGAACACACAAATCTATGGAGAGGATTTTGAGGTCAAGATTTTGGCACAGGAGCTTGAAAACGAAGAGGAGGCAAGGTTGATGGATGATGAGCTTGAAATGCAGGAACTCTTGGCTGCTTTAGATGTGCAGGAGTACTTCTATGATGAACAGGATTATAAGCCAAACAGTGGTTTGAAAGTGCCTGAGGAGATGACTGATGAAGAACTTTTTGCTTCGTTCCTTCCTGGACACACAGAACCCATTGACCAACCCGAGCACATAACAGATAGAAGTAAGACTGCCAAAGCAGATGACGAATTCAACCCTGTTACAGGTGAATTTTTGGATCTCTTAGAATCTGAGGGAGAACCTGGTTCTGTAGCTCTTGCCTCAGACAGTGAACCAGATTCCCCAAGGGCTGTCCTGTTGAAGCAATTTGAGCAGGAGGCCATGCTTGAAGGAGGCCTTGGTGTGGAGACAACTGTACCTCATGTACCTGCGCTTCACCCAAATAACTCTGAAGCTTGCCAGAATTTCTTCAATGATATGCCTATCAATCTGAGCTCAGAAGTCCAGACCTTACAAAGAGCTTCCCATTTGGATGATATTATTTCTCCAGGTTAGTAGACCCTTGTGCCTCCTTTGCTAGGTGTTTACTTTGTGGAATTTTCACCAAGATAACAGAAAAACATCATGACATACATGCATTTGATTTGTAAGAGCTGCCAGGAGTAAGAAACACCACTTGCAAGGTTTGTGCTATTCAGTCTGCATGAAAGACAGCTATCACTGAACCCCAATGCTAAGCTAGATGTATAGAGTAGTTCTCCTCTTCATGGTTGCATGTGGTTTATACCTGACTACAATGGAGACCAAAACAAAGCAATTCTTTGTGTCTTTGGACATAATCTTCTGCATCACATGACTTGTCAGTTGGAGATTGTCAAAAGGTTTAAACTCCCACCATTATGTTCTCTCAAGGATGCAGTCAGAAATGACAACTTGTTCAAGACTATCTAGCAATAGAGAGTAACAAAAGGTCTTGGTGGCAATGAACACTTCTTCTGTAGCTTCTGCTGCTATCAGCTCTTTTTGCAGCAAATGGCTCAGAGCTTAGAATCAACCTGGCAGCAAGTGTGTGATGTCCAGAGCCTGAGATCCGGAGATGATTGATAATGGCTGATGGCTGATTCATCAGCATATTGGCTGATGAATGACCATCTGAAGGCCTAACTCACAACAAAAACCCTTCCTCCACCCCACAGAAAAATACACACTCGCATGCTGCTAAATTCTCTTTGACCTCCTCACCACAAAAGTATATGGCAGAAATAGTAGGTATGGAAACACTTTGAGGGAATTATGCACCATGGTTGTATGTGCTGACCTTTCACAAAAGCAATTGTTGACACTTTTCACAGCTGGCTGCTTGCCAGTGATCCATTCATCATGGTGTTGTTACTGTATGTTCCTCTCTTTATGTCCTGAAGGCTCTTGTTTTAATCTTTATCCTACAGTGTTCCTCCCTACTCATCCTCTTGTTAAACTTTGTTATCACATCAACTGTCTATTGGACTTTGTTACTTTATTAACAAGTTTTCCTATTTCTAAAGATATGCCATGTCCAGGCTGGGGGAGTGAAGAAGATGTGGAGTTGACATCCATTGTGGAGGCAGCAGAATCGGAACTCCAAAAGGCAACACAAACAATGCAGAGTAAGAATCGGGCAAAACTTCTGGAAGATGCAGAGACAGAAGCTCTTATGGAAGAATGGGGTCTAAGCAAGAGCATTTTTGAAGAAGAGCCACCAAGATCCTCATGGTTGTGTGACTATGAGAAACCTTATGCCCTTGCTGTAGCTGATGCACCTTTTTTAGGGGAAGGCATGGGACCTGTAGTTGAAACCCGAGATGGTGGATCATTGAGGTCTATGAGCCCTAGTAATTTTCAGGCCAGCTCTGGAAGCGGGCAACTGGTAATGCAGGTCTCAAAACCTGTAGTGATACCAGCAGACATGGGGTCAGCCTCTATGGATATCTTGAGACGAATGGCAGCTGCTGGCATGGTCGGCATGGCTGATCAGGCCAAGCTTGCAATGCCTCTGGAGGACATAACAGGAAAGACTGTAGAGCAAATTGCAAGTGAAGGTTTTGCTGCTCTCAAAGGAGGTTATGAGGGGCACATCAATTCCAGAAGCAGGCATCTTTCCTCCCTTCCTAATTGGATTGCTCACAAATCATGTCAGGAGTTGTGAGCATCTTGTTTCAAAGCTTTCTGCTTGGGAGATTGGTAAAGGAGTGTGTTTTGCTTTTCGCATAGCCCATTCTAACACTTACTTTCATTTTAAGAAAAGTTATTTGATACTGGAAGAAGATTTCAAACAAGCTATTTAATTGGATTGTTATGATATAGCTTGTAGTTATGTGCCAATTTTGTTCTCTGTGCCAGGAATCACAAATTGTATCTGGTGGTTCCTGGTGGGTAACACCCTTTTCTAATGGCTGTGTCTGTGATGCACAGTTGTAGAGCGATAGGTACAGGAGATGACATGCAGCTGTCCTCTTTTGAATCCAGAAGTGGAGCTTCCAGTGCCAGTGGCTATTTGGCAGAGAGGACTAAGTCAAGAATGGCAGCAACTGCCAGAGTCAGTAGTGGCAAGTGCAACAGCAGTAAAGCAGAAAGTCTATCTGAAGACACCTTCGTGTCACTCAAAGATCTGGCACCAATGGCAATGCAGAATATTGAAGCTTTGGCTCTAGAGGGACTGAAAGTGCAGTCTGACATGGCTGAACATGAAGCCCCTTTCAGTGTGGATCCACTTTCATGGCAAGAAATGATGGCTCTTGAAGGTGGGGGCAACAGTGCTATAGGCTTGCTGGAAGAGGGTAGCAAAGAAGCTTCAGGAAACTCTGATGATGCATTGATGTCGATGGCAATTTCATTAGATGAATGGATGAGGCTTGATGCAGGGGTATATGATGAAACTGAAATGAGTCAAAGTTCAATGGTCCTGCTTGCCAGTCATCACAATATCCAGAAAGATGTTCTTGCTGTGGGGAATCAGAAAGGCAGGAGGGACAAAGCTGATGCAAGTGACTTAACAGGTGGATTCATGGGGGATACTCTCACACTTGCCATGCTAGTTCAGCTTCGAGACCCACTTCGTAACAATGAGCCTGTGGGTGCTCCAATGATGGCTCTTGTTCAAGCTGAAAGGGTTATGCTACCTCCCAAAGCTAGGATTGGACGATCCATTTCTATGAAAGGAAACACTGAGGATGATGATGAACCTGATGCAACTTCTCCACAACCACAGTTCAAAATTATTGAGGTGACGATGTCAGGATTGAAAACTAGTGAGGAGGCTTTTGATAAAAAGAAGCTGCTGGGTTGGGGGAGCCAGAAACAACAGCAGTCAGGTTCACGTTGGCTTCTGGCTAATGGAATGGCCAAGAACACAAAGCAGCACCCAGTGCTTCAATCCAAGCCTGCATCTGTAGCAACTAGTACCAAGACTGGATCTACCAGCAAGGGTGGAAAAGGTGACTCTTTGTGGAGTATATCATCAAAGCAACAAGGTGGTGGCTCAAAGTGGAGCACAGCAGCAAGTTCAAAGACTCGGAACCCTGATGTCTCTTTTGGGAAAAGTTTTTTCAGCAAGAGGAAATAGGTAAGAGGTTCTTCGTGATTGTAAATGACAAACATGAGGGGCCTTATCACCTGCAACACTGACTGAAGAAACTGCAGCAGAATGAAAAGAGTATAAGCATTCAGCTTCCTGACAGGGCTAAATCAGGCCTAGTTGGGTTGCAGTAGATCAGCCATCCTTTGATAGGGCACAATGCTATATGCACCATACTCCATCAACTGGACCTGAAGGGACTGAGTGGTGAATTTGTCTATCCAGGAAACTGAATCCTTTTGTTATCCCTGCAAAACCTGTTTCTTTAGAGTTTGATCTACTGCATGCAGTCAAATTGTGTTGTTTGATGTAGACCAGTTGGATGTTCATAGTTCAAGGTTATGCAAGTTCATCTCTCAGAATCCCAACTTTCCAGGTTAGGCTTGCTGAGCTCCTAGTTTTATGGTATCTTTTCTCTTATTCTAGAGTTCTGAACCTTAAGACAGGTTGCTGAAAGTAGCTTCTGAACCTTCTGGGTGACTTCATGTTCAAGAATCGAGTTTGCAATGTCATATCTCAGTTTCAACAATTTGGATTTAGATGTGGCAAACTAGTGGAATCAGCCTTAAGCCATAGGCTTGGTCTTATTGATGTTTGCTACATTTCTTAATGTTCAAGTGTGAGCTTTTATCAGGGCATGGAACAAAAGTGGTATCAGTGTTGGCAGTTTTGCACATGCCTGAGAATCTCTGTACTTTGTGGCTCTTGACTCCAATTTCAATTATGATTACAAGGGGTTCACATACATCAAAGCTGACTGTTGTTGCAATGTGTTGCTTGGCCATTTTGCATGAGATTTGTAGTATGTTACAGTTTCAAGTTCCCAGCTAGACTTGGGTCAGACTTGGGTGCACTTGAGCGCATGCCTCTGAACTCTGATCTTAACCACCCTAGGCTAAAAATATCCTTCAGGTATTTGTTCTTCCAAGATAGCAGTCCCACAAAGAAACATAGAGGCCACCTTGCAAAGCAAGTAGCAACTGTTCTAAGCTTATGTAAGAGGCTCTCTTTCTAGCTTTCTAAGAAATATCTGTAAAATAGTTGAATCAGATGCCCTCTTTATGGAATCCTTCTAGGTCTGAATTTATGTTAATCTACAGTTGTTTTGGTCAAATCATAGTGCAAATGTACACCAAACTCTTCTTTATACCTCCCTGATCCAGAGCCCTTAAGATTGTAACACCATCATTCACAAGATACTCTATAACTAGAATGGGAGGGAACATCACACATCAGCAACACTGTTGAATAACATCAATGAGCTAAAATGGAGGCAAGAATTGTCACTTCTAGGATTTCAAAGCACAACAACATATACTGTCACAGCTCTGCTGCTAAAATCAAACACTGTACCTTACATTGATATTGAGGAAATTCTTGGCATCAGACTCTAGCTTGTAATCCCTCTCTTAGATCCAAATTAGATGAATCGTTCATTCTCTTGATATCTGACACAACATCTAATTCTTGCATCACTCATTCAACTTCATTGATGACTGTCACTCCTCAACATTGACAGACTCCAGCTTGGCCAACAGATTGTTTCCCTGACTCCTCACTACACACTCTCATGACAACATAAGCTAATTAATCTTCAGGCCCTACTTGAATCTCATGCCATCAAATGCACATAGTCTAGCATGACCTTTGTTGTTAACCTATGTCAAGGATCTAAAATATCATCAAATTGAGGAACTAACATGAAAAATTCTTCAAGACTAATTGGCAGAAAAGTCTACAAAGAGTTCTGTCCTATCGTAATAATCTTCAGGCCGTACTTGAATCTCATACCATCAGAAAAAGGGGGGGGGGGGATCAAAAGCTATGTGAAGCTACTGAGCCCAGGGAGGCCACTTCCAAATATTATCAGCTAATATGCAAAAAAAAAATAGTGTCTCATATATTCATTGGAGATACAAATAAATAAAACTTTTCAAAATAAGATTGGGTGTGAATGTTATGGGCAAGAAACATTTTAATTGATATAGGGTTTAGAATAAAGATTCCAATTACTTCTTATTCAAGATTACTAATAGAGTAGAACTAATGTGGTAGTACACATGTCAAGTAACCATTGAACTTTTTTTTTAAATAAAAAAATAAAAACCTAAAAAATGTAACAATTACATCCCATTCTACCATCACCCATGTCCACCAATCCCCTTGACCACACCTAGACCATTTACCCTTTTAGCAACATTAAAACCATATCTATATCACTAGATACTTGTCATTATTACAATGTACTAGAATAGGGACGTGTTTTGTAGTAGTGACTTCATAGTGCAATGCATAGGATATTTCCCAATCTACCACCACACACCACCTTAAACACATTACCCAAACCTAGATCACTTACAATACATTGTAAGTCTACAATTGGCCCCATGTGAATCTTGCTCCATATTTATAAACATTATAATCATTGTAGTTAGGTCTCAATTCTTCATCTAACCCTACAATCAAACTTACAATTTGGCCATGACACATCAAGTTTGCTTATTGAGGTGGAATTCCACTCAGATGGGATTTGGTTGCAATCTATGCAATGTCCAAGAAATTAGCTCCTAGCCATCATCATTGAAATAAGTTGCCTAAATAAGTTGCTTGCTTAGTTAAGGTGATTGTTGGGTGTTATGTTGTGGTAGATTTGTTTTTTTTGGTTTAATTTCCTCAATGTACCAAAGGCGATGGGTATGGTATTGTGCATGTATTTTGATTTGCATTTGCCAACACTTCTACATCTGTGTGAATTGTATATTGTAGAATTGGATAATTTATGGATTAAAATGTAGATATCATACATATGTTGGTTGATATATGTTGTGGTTCAGTTTATGAGTATGTACAAGATGATCATGGTGAGGTACAGTTGTCAAGTTTTTGTATGATAACTAAAATATAGACTACAATTATCTAATCATTGGCTATCATTGATGTTGTCCAATTATGTTACGTGGTGTTCTAAACTAGACCACGAAAATTGATTGATATTATTTGTTTGTATACAAGATGATTGAAGTGGTTTAAACATTTATTAAAAGACAACTATAATGTTTTAATCATTGGGACAACAATAGACGATTGAGCTTAAACTTGATATTAGACATCTAATCTTGCAATCCATGCACATTTGTATACAAGGTGGTATTTACAAAAGGACTGAATTCAAGCAATATATTCAATTCCTCCTATCCAAAATCTTGCTTGATGTTTTGTTCTTTACAATAATTTTGTGCACATAATATAATGGAGACCTTTGTTTATTGGTGCGACTAGCAAATCGAACCAACAAATGAAGCCTTGTAGAGGAAAAAAATGTTGTACTCGTTCTCAAATGTTTTGATAAGGTGAGTTATACATGTTCTTATTGCAAACAATTTCATTGTGTACAAAATTTATTGGGTTATGTGTAATAAAAAAGTCTAGTTGGGAATGGATGATCATCACATGATTTGATTTTCATGCAAAAGCAAGATTCAATGTGCAATTATTGTTCTTTAGGTTCAACTTATGGACCTAAATTTCACCCCCTTCCTTCTTCTTTGGACCTTTTTTCTAGTGTAGATGTTATCGACAAAATTGCTCGCAAAAGATCCATGTCTTTGAACCTACCTAATTTTGATGCATTTGGTTGCAATGGAATGGTAAATTGCTACAAGATATTTCCTTTTCATGTTATACAGTTGCAACCATGTGGAGAAATCAATGTATTATGAGGTGGATAGTAGCTTGTTTCTATTGTGAGTCCCCTTTATTATCCCTAGTTTATGAGTTGCCAAAATAGAAGAACTATTTCATTATAGATGCAAACCCCCTGCATTATTAATTATAAGTTAGCAAACATGACTATCATGGCTTGATTTCCCATTACTTGCATATCATGAGAATCATGGTATGTGGTCATGTAGTCATATGTCTTGACAAATATGCAAGTAAACCACATATCATATGTTTACGCAACATGACTATCGTTTTGGAAGTAATATCATTCTCACATATATACCATGATATATGGTCTTATGTCACAACTAACATTTATTCAGATTTTATTTTTTTTGTACGCTTTGCATGCAAGGGAGACCATGAAATAATGTAGGGTTCTTATGGTCCCATTGTTCGAAATATGTGTTAGCAATACATTTTGTAGGTAAAAATTCTGATTGTTATAAAATAACTTCAATAATTATATCATTGTTGGGCTCTTGTCCTACTCCATCAAGGTGAATACCGTGTAGATACACTAATTAGGACATCTACTCAATGCACATTAACTCCATCTAAATGCTCAAAAATAATCCACATTAACTCTAAAAAAATGCTTTAAAAGAATCCACATGTAATTGTAAGAACAAGAAGATACAAAAGGAAAATTGTTCATCATATTTCATAGAACCATGAAGCTTTACAACACTTTTCCTCCTTCCTCCCTTTCTTTAAAATTTTTTTTTCCTCTTTTGACTCAAACAAGCTCCAGAAATCTATTGAATGGTTCCTTGAATAATCCTTGGAACCTTTTAGTCAACTAAAATGCCTTTTATACTTATTGCAAAAAAATTATAATTGTCCAATTATTTGACATGTTGATTTGGAACATGTCAATTATGATAATCTATCATATCAACATGTTACCATATCGACTTGCCTAACTACATCATCTAAACCCTACTGCAGTATATATTTTTCCATGTCATCTTGACTTGACTACACATACTGACTTGTCCTTCTACCAATTTGCCTTAACCTTTGTTGGTATTGAAAATGCTTTTCACTAACAATATGTTCACCAATGATAATGTTAATGTGGACTACGAGCTCATTTTTTCGTATCGTCATAGAAACATGCAATGACACTACAAAGGGAACATGTGAGTGTGAGCTTAAGCTTGTGAACATGAACAAATCTTTTTGGAATATTTTGTTGACCTATATATAACATTTTTAGAATATCCCCATGCCATGTAAAAATGCCATGGGAGAATATTTTGCCACATGTACATGGATGAATTTTTTGGATGATAAATGGAATTTTTAAAAAAATTGGATGAAATTTTTGATTAGTTGAAATTTATGGATGAAATTCATTTGAAAATAGTTATAATTAGTGAAAATTACTAGAGACACAATTTCCATGCCAAAGTTCATTCACAAAAAAAGGTGGCAAAAGTGAAACTCCAAGAAAAAAACTTTACAATATAATAAGGAAAAACAATAACTTGTTTAAATAAAATTAAGTCACAAAGAAAATCATGTATAGGAAGTCCACATAATGATTGATAAATCAATGAATAATGCATTACTCACAACTCGCTAAAAAATATTTCTATTTTTGTAGCAGAATGCATTTTGACACAACTAAACCCATAACAATCTTATAAAACCCCTTGTCAAATCACATGTTGCAACCTACTTCTACAACAAGACCTTGGCACAACCTATTAATCTATGAACCTCGTTCTAATTCCATGATGGATAATGGGCGAATGTTTTTATAATCCTATAAAACATGACATATTGCAAAATGTAATACTTGTATTTACATTGCACCCATAGCCTTTGCACACTAAGGGACTCAAACATCATGGAAGAAAAATCCATGCAACTTCAAGTCGAGTAATCATAATTGTTACTTCATATTGCTTACAATTTTTTGGCGGTCTTGAGAGGAGGTAGTAAATCCATCCATATCTCGAAGGAGGAATGGTTGTGGGAGTCAATAGTGTGGCTTCAAGAATTTGTCCCACCTCCCAGTTGTTTTCATGTAGAATGGATAATTTGAATGTGCCAAGACGACAAATCTTCTTCCCATTCCTTGATTTTTGCCAAACATCTAGATTGGGCTTATGAGTAAAAGTAGCATTGCTAAACAAATCCTAAGGGGCACATGTTGAAGGTTAGTTTAGGGGTGCAAATCTATTGTCCCCAACTTGATTGATGAAAGGACATCTTGGTTTCTCTAAAAGCAAGAAACCAACTTTCCTCCAATGCTACCACCTCAATTTGAATGAGATTTGTCCCTACTTGCACAAGCCATAATGAAGGCAAGGTTGGCCTATCAAGTGCATAATGCTTGTTTGTCCTTCCCGCACATCAATTAAGGTCATCACAACAAAACCAAAATTTATGTAGTTAGATTGATGCACCTTTGGTTGTAGACCAATGACCAACATAACACAGAGCAAAAATACCATGATTTGTTTGTTTTAAAATGATTTTGGTTTTGCAGTAGTGTTTAGTGTATTTTTGCAACACCAAACATCGAGTGTTAGACTTGGGGGGGTAGTGATCATGTTGGTGTGGATCTACTTCTAACCCAAGTGGAAGGTTTGCCTTGCATTTGACTAATCCAAACACTTCCTCATGTTCCAAATGTGGTATTCTAGTCAAAAGACTAAAGCTTAAGGTGCAATTTATAACCACAACAACAATTTGCATTGGGTCCTATGTAATCGCAATTCATTCTCATCTAAATTAGTCCCACATGCACCAGCTTGTAAGAAGGCATAATACAATGATGATTACCTTAATGTTCACACGTAATCATTGGACGTTGTAGCAAAGAGGCAAGTAACCCTCTTGTTAAATTGTTGGAACCAAAGTTATGGATTATTTTTGATAAGTTACAAGTTAGGATGTTTGCTTCATCCTCCAATTATTATTTTTATGCATGGACATCAAAATAATGAAGTTAGGATTTAAGAAAGACATATGGAAAATATTAATTGAACATAGTATTGTATAAGAACTTACACCCAACACGAAACCTCCCCATTATTGCACATGAAAATACCAGAAGTTGAACCAATTGTTGAACTCATGAATGGCACCCTCGTTAATAGGTCCTAATGAGCACCACCAAGACTAAATGGTAGCATGTTGAAGGTCAACTTCTTCTAAGGACATGGTTTTTTTGTACTCGTAATAAAGAGCTTTGTGTTGATCATAGAATTCTAGTGCAATTAACTACTTAGTGTGTATGTATAAAGAATGAATTTAATGGAATAAACACGTCCATTCTTTGTCAACCATCTTTACCATAAGATGTCCAACAAAAATGTTATTTTGTGAATGTGTGAACATAACATGAGCAAAAAAGGATATTCCAAAATATATTTTTCCACGTGTCATCGAATATTACCTAACAAATCCATCACCATGGTAGAATTTTTTTTAACAAAATCATACATGGCGAAATATTTTCTAACACAATCTTACGTGGAAAAATATTCCCTGACAAGAAAGAATCTCATGATACCTACTTATGAAATAATGAAATAATTTGCCACATGGACATCGGACAAGAGTACAAAATTCTACAAAGGTTTCAACACATAAAGGTTCTTTGGCAAAATGCTTGAGAGATCTTACCCCTTGGAGCTCCAAAGGACGTATATATAATAGCCATTTAGTCCTTATAACTTTAAAGCACGCATAGATAGTAGCCATATAGTCCTTGAACCCCAAAGAATGGATATTCAATAGCCATTCAATCCTTGGAACTCCAAAGGACACGTAAAAAGTAGCCATTTAAACCCTATACTCCAAAGGATGCATATACAATGCCCATTCAATCCTTGGAACTCCAAAGGAATGAGTGAAATTTGGAGCATGAATGATTAAATTTAGCATAGGATTAAGGATGAATGAAATGAAAAACAATATTCAACTACAAACTTTCCACTACTTTATGAACACTAAAACAATTGGGAATCACAAAAATTCTTTGGGATGAAATTTCATTAATAATAAAACATGGTGCAACAAACCTAATTTCATTTTGATGTTTCAAACTTTTATAATGAATTTCAAAGTTGATAACTACATAAATTAAGGATAGTTAAAACAATCCTTGGTACATTATAATGTGAATGTACCCAAACAACTTCATCATAAAGATAACCATGTTGTTATTTTATTTTTTAAAGTTCATCCACTATGAGTAATGAACTTTGAAAGCCTAACAATATGGATTGGTCAACTAATTGAAACATGGAAAAATTGGCCAATTTTGGGTGTTTTTAATATAAAATTGTTGTAATGATTCAATATAGGTTATAGTATGAGATTATACACTCATCTCTAAGACCTATCCTATGTAATCCTTAGTCAAATGCAAGATATGGACTTTTCAATGGTCAAAATTGGACCATATTTTCATAAGTCCATAAGAAAAGTAATTTAAACAATTTTTCAATTTTATTCCCTGATAAGCAAATATTTTCACAAGCTTTACTAAGGCAATGTCAATAGGGACTTTTTAACCTTTATTTTACATGTTTGAATTTCTAAAGTCGTCCATTATGACATCATCATACAAGGACCTACCCACTTAAACTCTAGCTTTTGTGAAAAGCTACTGGGCAAGAAGTTCATTCATTTAAGGTTTAGGGAAGTTTGTTCATATAGGGTTTTAAATACACAATGTGTATTTCTTATTTTGACCATCATGTCAAAGATATGGTTGATGTGTAAAGGACATGGGTAATAGTTGAGACAAGGAACGATAGCTAGGGATCATTAGAATAGGTGTTGTAAAAAGGGAAAAAGTTGCAGAACATCTACGTTTTCATCAAGCTCAACTAAAAGAACTCCAAAGAAAAAGACTACAAGAGAAAGGGTCCTTGAAAATGTGCATAATTAAAAGCAATTTTGTAATGTTCTGGTTCGTGAGGTTAGATGAGCAACACAAGTCATATTCGAGGCAATGAAAAAAATCTTGAAGTGTTCTCCAAACAAAACCACACATGAAGAGGCAATGAAAAAGGTTTTATCAGACCCTTTTGTGGTAGCACTAGTTCCAAACTTTGTTACAATGTTCATTGATATTGTTGCTTAGAGAAAGTTCATGACTAGTTTAGTTTAGTCTTTGTTAGAAGTGAAAAGAGTAAGGTTTTCAACCTAGTTGGTCACAAAACATGTTTTGTTGACAACGTGTAAGTGATGGTTTGAAAACCTCAACTAGGTAGAAAGCAAGGTTGTTGAACTAGGAACCTCACAAAGGCTATTTGACAATGAGAGTGAATGAATGTGTCATGAGGTTTCCTTTGGTTGTTGTCCGTATGAAAGAAATAGTCAAATGTTCTGGCTCTTGGGACTAAAGCGATTATTTTGTCGCGGTGGAGTTCTAAAACACGCATGAATGCTAACCGAAAGGAGGTGGTTTGGAAAAGACTAGCACCACATTTGTATGAAAAGAAGCCAATGTAGTACCTCATGGAAACACAAGTTTTTTTCATATTTTCTGTTTTTCTCTTTGTGTTGTTATGTTTTCAAGATTAATTTCAATGCACCTTTGATTATTGATCATGTTTTCAACTTTTCTTCACATATTGATCTCCTTGAAGATCTCAAGTTTGGGCACTATAAGGTTTTAAGGTTTTCTTGTTGCTTATAGAAAACATTCTATTCATTGCAAAAATCCTTAAGTTTTTAGAAAACAACCAAGCTTTTAGGGTTGGGAAGCAATAGGGAAAGTTGTCCAATCTATAGAATTTTTTCAATGCACATGTAAAGTAGTTAAACTTTCAAACTTTTCAAGCTTTTGCAAGCATTCATTGATTAATAAGTTATGCCAAATTAGTTGGTTCAATCTAAGAATATTAAAATGTTCTGTTGAGGATCCTATAGTTCATGGGAGATTCCTTCTTTTTTTTTGTAGAATTATAAACATGTATTTTATTAATTGCTTAGTAGTTAGTACCTTTAGTTTCTAATTGTTTTTGCATTGAATTTTGATGCCAACTACCTTAATATGGATCATATGTACATCATTCACAAGGATTTTCAATGAGGGAGGTGAGTTGCAATGTTGAAGCATTCAAGGCTTCAAAGGGTTGGTTGTATTTTTTCTACTTGCATAGTTGTGCATTCTTGCATTCCGCGTGATAATATTTGAAACATGGTCCAACAGATGCAAGATAGGTAAATTTCATGGGACTTCTACAATGATGAGATCCGTTTTGTCCTTGGGGAATTTGTGCCATAATTCAATAAGATTTAAGTTATTACATCCAATGGCAAGAGATAATTCAATGAGGAATCATTCATTCAAACATAATTACCATGTTCAAGAAATTTTCAATATCTTAGAAACTAGGAGGCCAAGCATGAGTTGAAACTTTTGCCTTCACTAGGGAAGGCCAATTGATATTGAGAACCTTAGTAACCAATCTTGGGCTTGGAAGTAACTTAACATGATATCTCCTTTTTGAAGCCTCAAGTGAGTGTTGTACAAGTCTTTTCTTCCTCCGCATGTGGGATGATGGGTCAATAGCACAACCCCTCCTAGTCTTAAATGTTCCAAATGAATCTTCATCATGAGCATCATGGTTAGGTGAACTTGGAATTCAGCCACATCAACACAAATCTAATGGCCAAATCAATGTTAAAATACAATGTTAAAGTTGGTTAAAATGATTCGCTAAGAATTATCAAACCTAACAAGTAAACCTTATGGTTAAATGGGTTATAGGAAGGTGATTTGAAATGTAAGTAGGTAACCATGTGGATAGTTGGGTAGGTGAGAAGGTATAGGTTGATAGGTATGTGGGTTGGTTTTTTTTACTAAACCAATAGTTATTTTGACTAAACTTATTTATTTGACCCTTTTGTAATTGACCCTATTAATTAAAGCACAATCTTTTGACTGAGGTAATTTTTTTGGGGTCGAATTTGATTAGGTGGCTATTTGACATATGGTCAAATCAGTCATCATAGTCAAATTAATTGGTTAAAACATACCCATGTCCCTGGTCAAAACATACATGTTATTCAACTAAAAAAAATCTTTCAATCAATGTACATAGTTCTTTTAGTGCTCGCCACCAAAAAAGAAAGCAAGGAGGTTCTTGATTGTGAGTAAGTTTTGGTTGTCTTCATTTTATGTTCCCTGTCTATTATCAAGTGTCAATATTGATCTACTTTTCTTTTTCTTGCAGAGAGGTGCATTCTTTTCTAGACCAAGGAGCATCCCCATTAATACAATAAAGGATTTCTTTCTAGCCCATCAATTAACCCACTATTGCCTTCATGTGCTAAAGCTTAGGCAATAGCTACAGCTAGTGTACATTCCCTAGAAAAATATTGTATGATAATTCCAACATCAATTTAGTTATTTTGGCCTATATAGATGATCTAGCTTCATACGCCTACCTTCATGTTTTAAATTCCATGTTTTAGTTTGGGGGTGGATAACTTGGTTTTCCAAGATATCCTATGGTTGGGTGGAGAACTCTATTTGCTTTGTTTGGCAACATCCTTTGTAATTTGTTTTTTCCCCATTTGTGTTTTCATTTTTGTCTTCATTCCAATGTTCACATAATGTTCTCTGCCAATTTTGCTAGCCATGATTTAATGGAAATATATCATATTTATGTTGGCCAAAAGGTGAAAAAAATATGGTTTTTATAGTACATTATGTTGAAAAAATGTTTGATTTACTTTTTAATGGTAATGATCCTTCTTACCTATATTTAGTCTTTTTTTGGACATTCAAACCACATTTGGTGGGAGCAACCCCTCGTGCAAAAAAAAATTATAGAAATTTCTTTTTTAGTTGTTTAATGTACAACTCTTGATATTTTTTGTAGGTTTATTCATGGTTATGCCTTTTGCAAATGCACAATGTTCTTTAAACTATAATTAGTCCACCAACTTAAAAAAATATAAAAACACAATGAACATCCCTGCTCTATATTAGTTCCCAAATTCCTTTCTAATAATGCTTCACATGCATTTTGTTTTTTTGTTAAAAGAACCACATTAACCTCTTCTAATATTTTCAACCCAATTTGTTATTGATAGTACCTTCACCATCCTTCGATCAATAAGGTTGCCTAGTTGTTGAGCTCCCATGCTAATAAACATTGTCTAAATATTTATCTTGGAAACATACATATATATATTGAAGCATAAAATTCTACTAAACTCTAAACAATGTTTATAATTACTCAATTGTGTATGTTATTCAGTGCATCTTCATGAAAAATATTCAACACATACTTAGACATTTTTACACATTTTGCACCAAGAAAAACTCAAGTTTTATCATTCTTTATATCCATACCCAATAAATAAAAGTCAAGGATGGGAACCCGTCTAGCAAAAATACAAGGCAAATGAGAAAACAAATAAAAATAATTTCAAGAAAAAACAAAAACAAAAAATCAGCAAAAATTAGCTAAAGATCCTATGCAAAGAATATTCATGACTATAAAATGACAATCAGTGATAACAATGAACTATCATTTGCCAAAAACCTTTATGTGCATCAACATATGGGGAAAAAACCAATGTAGAATTATGTACTTAGATTGTTATTAAATGTCCATGTGGTAGTTTTTCTTATTTTTTATTTATCAGAAAATATTATTCTATGTAAGCTTGCATTAAAGAATATTTTGATGATGTGTGGAAAATATACTTTGGAATATCCTTTTCTACTCACGCTCATGTTCACAAAATAACATTCTTGCTCCTTGTGGATCGTGTTCATTGCTTTGTTGCTCAAGGTTTCAAGCTAGTCAAGGTCTTTCAAAGTTGTGTCTTGACAACATCAACATGATAAAGTTGGTGTGTTGTATCAAGTCCTAGGGCCAACTCCCTTTGGAAAGTTGAAATAAGGTTAGTAGGTGAAAGCATGATAAAATATATAGAAAAGGTAATTATTTCCAAGGTAGTCAAAAAATGATCTAGTTTTGACACAAGTAGAAGAAAATAAATTGAAAATAAATGAAATTAACATAATAAAAGCATGGTGCTTTTCTTTGAGTTTATAATAAAACAATTACAAAATTTGAAAAACTTTGGCAGAATAAAAATAAATAACAATTATGTTTGAAAATGAATGTTGAAACCTATTTTTTCACTAAAAGTTTGATGTATTATATTATAATATTTAAACATTGAGAACTTGTTAGTACATCTTAAAGCTACATCATGTTCAAAATGGAAAACATTCAATAATTCATCTACTTTCACCTACGTGTACAAGTTTGGACAACCAAAAAGAAAAAGAAAAAGATATAGTTATTTTTAAAATATATATTTACATGCATATTAGATATGTAATGAATCAACATCATTGTGATAAAATTACAAATTATCCTCATGTTGATCATTAAACAAAAAAACATTTTTATTTTCAATACATTAAAACTTGTTTATAATTATTTGTTTTTTTTGGTTACAAGGATAAAAAAATTGTTTATTTTACCATGCTTTCATTCGTGGTGTTCAACAAAATTCAACATTTCAAAAGATTGTGTGGAATTCAAAATATGTGTAGGACATTGTCTCATCTTGTACATGTAATAAGAAAAAACATCATGTGTGAGGTTGTACTGTAACCGAACATGGGGTGACCGAACAATAGAGCTATACTGATTCTGATCCTGATTTTTACACCCTCACTGGTTTGGCTGCGCATTACTTCTCATTATTACAACAAGCATGGTGGCTGCTCTAGGTTGATCGAGGAAGCTCACTGCGCTTGAGGAAGACGGCACATAATTAAGGCAAGGGAGGCGCTGCAATTATTGTTTGAGGCGGTTGGAAAGCATGGCGGCCAAGGAGTTGGTGATTCAAGAAGCGAGGAGGCAAAACGTTGAGGGGGGAGACTTGAAGGTTGCAAGGAGAGAGCTGCAGAGGGGCTCTGGGTTCGAAGAGTTTTTGCTGAGGCAGTTTGTGCTAGGAAGTGTGTAGTTGATGAGTAGATCTGTGCGTGTAGAGGAAGCTTAGCTGGTTACAGAATTCTCCGCTGCGCTAGTAGCTAGCAAAGCAACTGCAATGTGCATCAGCAAACATGTTTGAGAGAGTAGCAGAGTAGGAGATGGAAACCAAGGACTAAGTTTTGTGTGCGGTCTGATTAGTGACAGATTGGCTTGGAATTGAGAGTAATTAGCCTCTGTACATCTTGTAAATGAAATGCAAGCTCTGAGCTTTTCGATTAGAGCAGCGAATGTTTCAGGAATGAAGACTGTCTATGTTTGAGGATTTGTGTGTGTGCATAACTTGAGTTCTGTATAAAGTTTGAGAGAGAGAAGATCAAGGGGCCGCGAATCAATTAGGGGACCTCAGCCGCTTGGGCTCTGTGAAGGATCGGTGTATTGCCAGGGTGTTCGATCTGATTGTGGACCCCTTCTTTTTGGTGACAGTACCAAGTCTTTTGTGTCTTGGCCTCACACTTCTTAAATTGATCATCTAGAATGACTTCTTTAAACTATTGTAACAATATCATTATAATATTTTGGATCCTAAAAAACTCATGGACCATATAAAATAAAAACATGTATTTTCAAATAGTCTTTGCAACTAAATTTTAGTCACAAGAGACATTTTGCAACTAAAACCCTTTAGTCACCTAAGACAAGTTGCATCTGATAAATTAATCATAAATGACAAAGCATATTGTATGAAAAAAAAAGTCAACAAATACATTTCATCCTTTGATTGCATTGTATACGTATTATCACATGTGATTAAGATGTAATTATTTTCGTCACAATTGAAGGCAAATGATGTGTTGCCATGTGTCTTAATATTTAATTATTTAAATTATTATTACTATTATTTTGAAATAATCTAAGAAGTTTAATTCAAATACTTGGGCGATCTTATATTATGACATGTGGCCCAACATAAATATGCCACATGGCATTAAAAAATAATTTTAATAAAATATTAATATTAAGTTGGTAGGTACTTAAGTAGGTACATAAATAATTGCCTACAAACCTAGGCTATATACCAACCTACCTACTTAGATAAAAAAAGGTGGGTAGGTTCTACCTTCCTAGGTTAAATACCTGCTCATATAGGTAGGTACATAGGTCGACCTAGGTGGGTAGGTCAAACTAAGTACTTATTTAGCTAGGTAGATAAGTAGGTTGGGAAGGTAAGTATTTTAGAATTGTGCATAATTTGTTTTTTTGTTTTGGGTTGAACCTTTTGATTAGTTCATCTCATGTGCACAATTTTTTTAATGTGAAGATGGATGACCACACCCCTTTGTTTTTATAATGTTCAAAATAGAAATGAAAAACAAACAATATGGGATAAGTTTTGAAGTTGCAACTTTCTCACAAACTAACTTGTAATTCCAAAAAAAAATTTCATGCCTTACTTTCTTAATTTTTAGATTTCAAAACAATTCAAGCATTAGATAATTAGGTAATCATTTAATTAATAATGATTAGATTTACATATATTTAAATTATATGTTATACACTACAAATATTCAGTACTTCATTATTTTAAAATAAAAAACAACTTTTTAATATTTAACAAACTACCTATCTTACTCACAAGTTATTCATACATAACTCATAAATAATTAGATTATATATATATATATAAGAATTTGATCAAATTATATCTAATATAATTAATGTAAAACTAATTTAATGACAATAAGTTTAAAATTAACTATTTAAAATATTTATGTTAAAATTTTAAGTAATGAATTACAATTGCGACTAGAAAGTAAATTCTTACATGAATTAAATTTTTTTTATTATGCATTACTTATTGTATATTACATTTATTTTTGTAAAAATTATTATAGGTTAAGTAATTTTTCTTTCTTGGTAATTATTAACTATAAATACAACAATTTGTTAAACACAACATTAATTTTCATAATTACTGTAAAATTACTATAAAATATTTATTCTGGATGATTGATCACAGAAATTTTAATAATATTTATTATATAATAATTTGTGAAACTAAAATTAGTAAAATAACTATTTTAACGATGCTATAATTTTTTCAAATTTTTAATTCAGGTTTGAAGTTATGAATTACAAAGTGTGAATGATTATGTTGAATTAGAAAATAATTATGCACATACTAATTAATCTTATTTAAAATAATTGCAATGATTTTAAAGTAATGTCAAATTAATTACATTAACTAATTTCTTCTAATATAAAAATATAAATTAGATAATATACAAATCTATGTTATAACAATAATTATTTAATGTAACTTAGATTTAATAAACATAACCATTTATAATTATTTATAAAAATAATTTATTATGGATAACACTAGTAGAAAAAACCCTTGAAACTCAATCAATAATTTTTTGAATTAAAATAAAAATTTAAGAAATAGTAATTCAAAATTCAAATATCAATTTTTAGATCAAATATATTTTTTGATGTTAAATTAAAAAATTGAAAATTGAAATGTCAATTTTCAGATTCAAATAATAATATTCAAATAAAAATGTCCATTTTAAGACTTAATTAATATTTTTTTGAATTGAAATATTAATTTCAAGAATTCAAAATAATAATTTGGAATTCAAATTTCAAATTTCAAGTCAAATAATTTCTTAAATTTAAAATTTAAAACTTCAGAAATCAAATATCAAATTTCAAGTTCAAATAAAAATATTTAAAATCAAAATGTCGATTTTTACACTCAATATATTTTTTTGAATTGAAATACTAGTTTTTAGATTCAAAAATAATAATTTAGAATTCAAACATCAATTTTTAAATCAAATAAGTTTTTTGAATTTAAATAACAATTTCAAGAATTGAAATGTCAATTTTCAGATTCAAATAACAATATTAGAAATTGAAATTTCCATTTTTAGACTCAATTAATAATTTTCAGACTAGAAGAATTAATTTGAGAATCCAAAATAATAATTTGGAATTGAAATTTCAGGTTCAAATCAAATGTTTATTTAAAATTTACATGAAAAAATTGTAGAGTTGAAATATAAATTTTCATATTCATATAAAAATAATGTCCATTTTTATAATCAATTAATAATTTTTTGAATTGAAATACTAATTTTTGGATTGAAAAATATTAATTTAGAATTTGAATATCAATTTTTAGATTTGAATAACAATTTTTTTTCAAATATTAATTTTGAGATTCATTATATGAACAATATACATACATATGCATATTATATGCATATAATTTTAGTATATACATTAAAATACACCCCTATATCATTGTATAATACCTTTAGGATGCAACTAATTTGGTGATTATTGTGACTAATGGGACATATCAACCTATTAATGGATGAAAATAAATGTAAATTTGATCTAACCAATAGGATGAAAATTTTAATAGTTGCATCATAGTTGTGAGAATGACCAAAATGGTTGAAATTTGGTCTTGTAGTTGTAAATATTCCCAAATGTAGTTGCAAACAATTACAAGTCGCATGTAGTGATAAATGGAGTGGTTACATTTTGGTTGATTTCTACTAATGATAGATGGCCTGACATGGTCCAATTCAATGGACTTGCATTGTTGTAGTGCCACATAGTCAACATTAGATTGAAATCTTCATCATAAGGAATGGATTGAAATGCAAAAAGAGAACAAGTTTATTTGTTAAGTTCCATCATTGTTGTCAAGAGCTCCATTAGGCCACTTTTAGTATCAAGGTCAAAACTATCTTCCCATATGTGCTAATCTTCATCAAATCTATGCACTTTCTTTATATATGGGAACCAACCTTGAAGTCTATGGTTCCCATCCTAAATGTGGAACTTTTTTCGAGACAATGGTTAGAGATCTGGGTCCCCCCTACAAGAATTGTTCGAACATGTCATTCTTTTCCTTCCATAAAGGACCCCAAAAATATTCAACAATTGAAACAAAAATATCTTCACCATGTTAATTAGTGGGGGAAACAAAAAAAAACTCCCCTTGCCTATAACCCATTTGAAAGGCTTGCTCCATTTTTAACACATTAATTTTGGGACTAGGCTTAACAATGGGCATGGCAATGAACTGACATATTGGAATGTTCATTCATGATTTCCGCTTGGGATAGATCTTGAACTTTTCTAGGACCTCATTTGCATTGAATTTGTTCTTGCATTGGATTCCTCGAATGACATTCTCACATGATGTGGCTTTCAAAGAAAAATTTATGAAATGGTACAATCAAGATGCTAATGTAAATTGATGTCTTGCAAGTCCATTGAAATCCTATGAATTTTGGATTAAAACATAACATTCACTAGTAGATTGAAAGCATAATGCAACTAAAACAATTAATCCCATTTGGATGCAAATTGACATAAGATCTAGCAATGTAATAAGGGAAGTGTTTCAAATGTCATTCAATGTTCATTGTCAATTCATGAAAGGGTGCAAACAAGGTAAAGTAGATGGCTCACTACTCCTTGTCAAAAAAATTACATATAGCCATGATTTTTTTTTTGTGTATTGAAAGTATTTTTTTGGGTACAATAATTAACATGGTGATAATCTTTCATTTTATGTTTAAAATGTTGAAAAAACCCATTTTGAAAGTAGAATTAAGTAGAATTTAAAAATAATTTATACTTGCACAAAACGTCCAATCTTACAAAATGAGCTACATGTAGATGAAATGTTGATTTAAAAAAAATTTAAATTAATAAAACCCTAGGAAATACTTATGTATGATCAAATTATGAATTTTATAATCATAATATATCAAAATTTTAATATGAAATAGGTTTGAACACCATTTTGACCCAATTAGTTTCAAATGTACTTTCAACCTGTTTTTCTGATAACAAAGTTGTTCAAACTTTGTATCCAACTTCCCATAAATTAAATGTAGAATCCTATCGTTTTATATTTTTACTTCAAAATATTTTGAATCTACTTTCTTGTGTCCATATCAAAAATTGTTCCATTTTAATTAGATTTTGGGCGGACTACTTTTTTTGTTTATTTTACCTTGTTGACACATGAAACCTTTTAATTACACCTCCTATACATACAACCCACTTGGATTCAATTAGCATTATAAGCTAGCAATGTAATAAGGGAAGTGTTTCAAGTGTCAATTAATATTAATTAACAATTCATGAAACTTTATAACTACCTCCTAAACACACAACACAATTAGAACAATGAATTACACTTGGATGCAAATTGGCATTAAAAACTAGCATTGTAATAAGGGAAATGTTTCAAGTGTTAGTTGACACCAACAAATAGTTCATGATACTTTCTAACCACACTTTTATATATCATTTTTATGTTAGTTGGTACCAACATAAGGAAACTACCATTAATGACGTGCTCGCAACTCTTTGAAGGACTCAAATGTGAGTCCAAAAGAGAAAACAATGGAAGAGCAAAGAGTCGAGGCACGCTCCCTAGCTCACAACACTTTAGAGGGGTAGAAGGGCATGCTAGAGCTCCGAGATGGGACTAGGAAGAATTAACAAGCTTTAGTTACTCATACGGGCTTGCACAAAACCAACACAAGGTGGTTAATGCATAGTTGGAGCACTTTTGGTGCTAGGACGAGCCACGGGCAACTCGGACTCACAAGACTCACCATGGCCCGAACTTGGGGGAAGCCACCACCTTCCCCCTTATAGTATACTTTGTGCCTCTCCACGAGGCCCACATCCAAATGGCACTTTGTCCAGGGACTCTCAAGTGGGAATCCTGAATTTGCCAAAGTTGGGCATCCCGTGACTTTGGGGGCCCATAACTTCGTGTGCAGACCTCCGATTGAAATGAGGTCTAAAGAGAGTTATAGCCCTTGTTAAAAGCTTTTGAACGGTATGTCGCACGCCACCTGTACGCAAGTAAATTGGGTTGATTCCCGACTTTTAGTGGTTGGGAGTCAAATTGCCAATTTGATTCCCAACCTCTTTTTTGGCCATAACTTGTGTTTCAGATATCCAAATGGGTCATGCAAGCCCATTTTAGACATTTACGTTTCAATAGTTTTCTAATGGTATAAAAACCTCCTCGATCCATTGGGTTTTGACCCTTGCAATTGCTCTCTAAACATTCGAGAGTCCACTGGGACTACAACTCCCAAAGTGGGAGTTCCCTTGGGAGTATGAGGGCCTATTCCCTCACACTCTCTTGCACTCATGGGAACATGTGGCATGACTCCCCGGTTGCCCTCTTGGCCCGCAACCTTGCAACCCCTTGCCTTGGTCACGAGCCCAAGGCTAAGGTTGCGACAACTAATCAACACCGACCAAGTTTCATATGTTTCACTAAAACACATTTTTCAGAAGAAAGATGTAATGAATCATATGTTTAAGGTTGAAACCCCACTCATGGGTCATGTGTTCATTTCAAAATGTAACTACAAATCAACATGGAAATTGCAACCATTATAATTAAGACACGTTATCAGAACACATGAGTACTAAACTTCAATGATTGAGACAAATAAATGAATTCAAGATTTTGCGACATATCAATTCCTAAGAGAGATTTACTTATTTAAAGTTCAATTTTTTTGCTATTAAATCTAGCTTTTCATCCTTATGTGATTCTTGATCATCAAATTATCTCATATGGTTAGTAATATCAAAAGGTTTATTTTGTTTCGAAACCAAAATGAAATCTCATGATCCATACCATAGGTTGTAAATGAAAGGAAATCTTAAGCTCTTCAAAGTTTACATTCAAAAGCGTCATATGTTCAAGAAACACATTACTAGCACAATAAACTTTAAAGATAAAATTTCCACACAAAGAGATTGCCCAAGATTGAAATTCTTACCTCTTCTAGCATCAAGTTTACATCCGACATCTCCAAACCTTATTTACCATTTAATTTGCCAGTAATTACAAAATCAAAAGAGAAATCAAGATCGCAGAGGACTGTAACCTTAAACCCTATCATCCAAGAAAAGCACCCCCTAGATGTTAATCTCAAAAGCTTGTATGAGCTTTGTGGATTTCCAAGCTCGCATTTTATAATTTCAAATCTCCTCATTCTTCCTTGGAACATTCAATCAATGCCAAGCAAACACTTTCGAAGGCATGTTGGTCAAGAACATTTGTAGAGCACCTAGAGGCAGATTGACATTTGAGGTGCTCTAAAAGAACACTCTATAACTAGACCTAAAAAAACTTTATTTCTCGAAAACATCAACTACCTTGTATTACTACAAGGAGGTTCCTTGAATTCTAAGCTGCAATGTGTAGAACCCAAGAGTTCTAGAAGCTTGTATGAATGTTTTTGAGTTACAAGTTCATATTTGTTGATCTCAGAGCTCATGGTTCATCATGGGAACTTTTAGTTGGTGCCAATTTAACACCCCGAAAGGTGTGCCTAATAGGTAAGGTTTTGGGCCTTCAATACACTTAATGTTTAAAGGTCATGGGGGTGCATCTTTCAAATTTGTAAATAAAAAAATAAACATAATCTTATTATTTTCATTTCTTGTGAAGATTTAGGTTTAAAGTTGAAAATATTTCATATGTTAAAGGTTGTTTAAATGGAATAATGTAAACAACCATACAAAGCTTTCCAAATTATTAATCAATTTTGCAAAGATTTGTTAAGTTTGCAAAATATTTTATGTACATCTATCCATATTAGCCTACTATTTGGGAAGATTATTTGAAAATTTGGTCATAATTCCTTGCAAATGGGTGTTCATAAAATACCCAAAGGTGGCTTGACATGTGTGGTGCTCTAAAGGAACACTCCAAAAACAAACCTAAAAAAACCCGATTTCTTGAAAAATTTGATTGTTCAATATTATTTTAATTAGTTTTGGTTGAGCTCTCATGTGTTCTATGTAACACTTAGGAGTTATAGTGAACGTTTGAGAACTCTAAAGAATAGAAAAATGCTTTAATTTAATTCAAGCACATTTAAAGTTCAAGCATTGTCGTAAAGTGGCCATAATGCGAGCATTTGTTTAAGAGCTTTTCCAAAATTTTGAAAAAATCTCATCTTTCCCATGTCAACACAAAACTTGAAATGAAAATGAAATGGGGAGAGTAAATTACCTCTTGGGTTGTGTTGGTCTAAGTTGGAGATGTTTAGCTTGAAAATGTGAAATAAACACATGTGAAACTAGCAACCTCAAGAGAATACCTAAAAGTGTGCCTTAAAAGTCTAAAATACTTTGGAAAAATGTTAATTTCTCATGAAAAAATGGTAACATCAAACTTACCTCCTTTTTATTACTTCTCGATGCTACAACTGAAAGCTTCTCTTCTTAGATTCTGCCATTTGTTTTATCTTTGAATGTTACTTTGAACTCATCCACATAAAAGATGTCCCTCTCCTTCTCTTAGGTTTCAACCCCATTGTTCTTTGTTTTTCATTCAACATTTGCAATTTCTTGTATGACCAAGAACTATTTCTATTGCAACAATTTGTACTTATACTACCACCTGTTACCATTCACGTCCCTTGACATGTTAATGTGCACTTTGAACAATGGTTGTTTTCCAACGAGCCAATATAGTTTCTTAATGCAATTCCAACCTTTTTTTCACACTAACCAATTTGTAACTAATTCTTACTTATGGAAGTTGAAAAAAAAAATCAATTTCAATGTATGTGCAAATTAATTTCTAATTGTAGGATTATATCTATTGAGTTTAATTTCATAGTCAATAAAATGTGTATTGTTTTGAATATATGTTTCCATCAACCATCTGTTGGTGTTATACATAAGTCACAATTTTAGACATATGTGACAAATCTTTGTTTTTTTTCTCGTCAAATTTCCACATTAAATATGGTCTTATTTTTTTATTTCCCATTTATATTTTGTTTTGAATCCATATCATTTAAGTTTGCTAAAGTTCACTTTTGAGTTAAAAATATATTTTCTTGATACTTGAGCTTAAAACAAGGTGTATTCCTATTTCATATTTTCTATGCTGCATAATTTTAGCATTAAAAAACAATTGTGTGGCGGTTGCTTTAATGTGAATTATTGGCGATTAATATTTTGGTGTTCTTGCATGATAGCAACTTTCAAACCTACTAGCACTCTTGTCATTATTGTCTATGTTTGCAAAGGTTTGCATCAATGTTTCTTATGTTTAAAGGGGTAACAAAAATTGGGAGTTTTAAAATGAAGTCATTGTTTACAAATGGTGGGACAAATAATGATATCATTGGCCATGATGCAAAGAATGTAATTGATATTTAACTTGATCTTGAAGGAGAAGAGAGGCTATTATGTCTTATCTAACTAAGTATCGTATTGTAAAGGATATTATTATAAATTTATAATTTATGAAGCTTTGTTTTATCATATCAATTATAGTTACATATCATGGGATTTATCATAAGTTTGATGTGTTTATTCTTTGCATTATACCACTTTGAACATCAAAATGAGATATAAGGAGCCACAAAGGGTGACGAATGTGAAAAAGAATTGAAAATTTTAGTGGAAATGTCTATGTTTGGTAATTGGAAAGTCATTGAAATTGTGGGAAGTTGTGCTGACATATTAATATGAATGCTGAAAAACTCAAATTGAGAAGCCATTTGCTAAAATTCCAAAGTTTAATTGGTGCCAATGACTTTTGAAATTGAGTCACTACTTCATTATATAATGATTATTTTGCAAAGGACTACCTAAATGGTATATATATATTTTTTGGAGGTTCAATTTTTTTGGTAAAATAAATAGTACTAAACAAAATTTTAACATTAATTCATTTCAAAATATATAATTTCATTTTAAAAATAACTTATTTTATGTCTAAACTTTAAAAGTCTTTAGTAACATGTAAATGTGAATTTTTGTGCATGTTGTATTAAATAAAGTTGTAATTTATAATATAAAAATGTGAATGATAAAATATTTGACATGGTTTCATATGATTTGGTCATCAATTAAAACTACCACAAAAAGATGCACAACTTTGAAAAAAAATATGATATAAAACATTTTCAAATAACTTTTAAAACATTTGGAAAAATCCCTAGTGTAAGGAAGGTGATATTGCAAAAAATCCCATGCGAAAATTCATTATAAGATGGATGCAAGAATTAATCAAGTGGAGGTAAGTTTTATTTGAAGCATACAAGAAAGAATTCAATGTTTTACATTTGACATATCTCATCCATTTGAAATCCTTAAATTTCATCTAAACCATCCACCCCAATTGAGTGGACATTCAAACATGCATGAAACTTGATGGCACTTTCATCATGTCATGTGTCCTTGAGAACTACACTTACCAATTTTGAGCATGCAATTGGAGATGTGTTACAAAACATCAAATTAATGTTTTGTTGTTTTCTTCCCAAAATGAACGTGCATCATATTGAACATGTCTACATCATTAGAGGAATGAATATGTGTAATACATGGTTTGTTAAACTTGTCTCATTTATGTTGATAGAGCCATAACTTGCCAATCTAGTTAACTTTTGCACTAGACATTCATAACATACAATAGTTTTTTAAGTATTAGGCTTGATGGTTTATGTTGTTCTAAGCTCTTTCTTCACTTCTCAATGATGGAAGAACTTGACACTTTTGTGTAATGAACACATCAAAAGAGTTTGAGTGACCTATCAAGTTTTTTTGTATTTGTTGCAGGAGTCATGATGTTGGGGTGGTCTATAGTGCTTGTGGTCATCAAGTTCAAATTTCGGTCCTTCCATGGCATGATGGTTTTCACCAAAGGGTATGCATTTTAAGCTCTTTCTTTGTAAATGATGGAAGAGCTTCCAATCTTTTGTGTGGTGAATGTATTGAAGGAGAATGACCTATCAAGTTAAGTTGTATTTGCTAAAAGAGTAATGAAGTTGGGGTGGTCTATAGTGCATGTGGTTGTCACATTTAAATTTTAGTCCTTTCATGGCATCGGTACATTTGATAAAAAAACTAACAAGCTTTGTGTTTTGGTTTCAAGGTTGAAATTTTGCTCCTTGGACTCAAATCCTTCATGTTTTGTGTGTGGGTTTTGTGGATATAAGATCTAACAAGCACTTAATGAATTGGTAAAGTTTGCAACTTATGCAATAAGTTCAACATTAATTTATCATCTTCAAAATGACTAAACAAGTGTGGAATAGGCACATTTCCATTCAGGTGTAAAAAATTTGCATTTCATTTATCGGTTAAAATTTTGCTATATTCATTGCATCAATGCTACTTCATATCTACAAAAATGTTCAAGTAGATCTAAAGTAGCTTGCCATAACCTAATGGCTATGCTTGGCTAATCATGGAAATCTCCATAGATGGACAATCCAAAAGTCCAAGCCACCTATGGTTTGATCATGGAAATCTCAAAGATGAAAGAATGAAAAGGTGGTGCAACAATTTAACAGTTGTAGTTTAAATTCATAATTTGTATCATGCATTGCTAGATTATAAAATACCTTAAAAATCAAGGTACATTTGAAGAACACATGTTTTTTCCCCACCTTCATCATGTGTTCCTTTGCATTAAGATTAGGGCATCAAAGGCTCAAATTTGTAGTTTAATGGTGATGGCTTCCTATTGTTGATATGTGCTTGAATAACCTACATCATCCACATGTTGTAGGTGGTCTATTTTGTAGAAGTTACAAGATTGCAATCTTGGAGGTTTTGATATTATTACATATCTATCCATAGTTGTGTGGGTTCAATTAGTTCCCCTTCATCCTATCAACCATTCCATCTCCCTTGCAACAATGATGCATCTCCATCACACAACATGAAAAACAATGACAACAACGTTCCATCAACAAAACCTAATCGACTAAAAGTCATCAAAATATGGAAAGCAACAAAGCAAAGTTCATAAACAACAAACAACCCAAAAAGGAAAAAAAATAGTAAAAGAGGATTTGTGGCTTCCTCAAACACTCATAATCACCAATCGTCTCAAATTTTGACACTTTTTGCCAATCACTTTCTATACAACATTTCATCCATTAAGGTAACCTTTCATCCCACTTTCAATTAGGTCACATTCACGTTAAAGAACATTGAACACATGTCCACATCACATTTGTTTCAATGTTTCACAATTTCTTATTCATTATTCATGCAATATCATTTATTTCTTGAAAAAGATGGATTTCATCCATCTATATCATTTTCAATTTTCATTCACATAAATGAATGGCATCTGTCTATGTGAAATCCATTCATGTGGGTTAATATAATGTTAGGGATGGATACCTCATTCATTGATATCTCAGTGATGCATCGTCCCTCTACATTCATCCACCATTCATCCTTGTAAACCATTATATTATTGCTTTCGGTTACTGAAGTTTGTTTCAAAGCTCACGGGGGACTCTGCTCACGGCTCCCGCACTAGCATTTTCCTGTTTGAAGGATCTTGCACGTAGCTGATTTGAGATGCCGATCCAGATCCGGATCCAAGTCTCGTTGCGATGGTTGCGGACGTCGTCTTGGGATGACAGGCCAAGGAGCCGGAGGGAAGCTTGGCGGATAACTTTGGCGATGGCGACGACAAGCGGGAGCGAGCAGGCAGTGCAAGCGACAAACGACGATGCCACGATCAGTAAACTGTACCTTCTGCTGCTTTTCATTCCCTTACTCACAATTCTTGCAGCTTTTGTTTTGAACTTTGTGCACTCTGTTTGCTCTCTGTTCCGTAATCTCCTGAAGTAGGTCTTTTTTCTTCGATCTCAGTGTGCAAAGATGACGGGAGTGACGATGATGGCAGGTCATGTGTGAAAAAAGGCTACATATCTGATGATTTTGTGCAGTTCTTTGTTCGGAGGCCGATCAAGCGCTCCCCTATCATCAACCGCGGTATGACTTCTTATCTTGCTTTCTCAAGTAAAAGTTTCTCCAAACACTTATGCAACGCGTGAATTGTGCTTGCAAGATAGTTCTTAGAAGGGGTTGATGCAGTTCCGTGAAAACTACTCTATAACATTCTGCGTATCTTTTCAATGTTGGCGATGCCTTCTTCAGACCTTTTTCTCATGCCCCGGTTAGCTGGAAGTGCGGCTGTTTTGAGTTTGAGGGTCTGAGCGAGCCCAACCATCCCTACTCAGCAACTTTGATCTCGAATATGTCCTTACTGGGAAAGCAATTAGGAATCCTTTGCCCCATAGGTTGTGATTGTGATTGAGAAAGAGAGCAGGTATTCCGGTGAGCTGCTTTGTTAAGATTGTTCAGTGTGTGTGGGGTGTGGTGTTGGCAAGGTTATTATGCACGATGGTCTGTGATGCGCCAGCTGTTATTCCAGTTTCTTGATGCTGATTCACCAGCTTTAAATGATCCACCTCCTCGAAAACAAATTCTTTCCCTTGGAGCTGGTTTTGACACTTCCTTTTTCCAGCTGGTGGTAAGAGGATTGCACTGCAGATGTAGTTTAAATATCCAAATATATAAGGTTCATCCACAACTTGCCTGTAATAGAAACTGTTGGCTCACAGTATGTCAAGACTGTGATGCTCCAACCAACAATATTGTGCAGTAGAGATTGACAACAACATCAAGGCCACACAAAAGACTTTAGCTCTTAGTATCTTGAGACTTCATTATAGAACATTCAGCAAGTAACCTGCCCTCTGAAATTCTGCACAGAAGATGGTGTGGAAAGTTTGTTGTTATCTAGTTGAAGTGGGTTCTCTGCACAAGTTGTCCAAATAACTTTCATCTTATTAAGTTTGTAGGAGAGCTATCAGATAATTAGGACTTAGGTCTGAAAGGTTGGCTTTGGCACACAGGAAGAGGGAAGAATCCTGCACAATTTTGTGGAGGTGGATTTTTCAGAGGTACCACATGTCCACCTTTCTTTCTTGTATGCAGTTCTTTTTATCATGCATGTAATGAAATGATTGAACTTGTTGATGTTTGATTGGAATAATGACTAAGTGTAAATAAATGGGAATATGCAGGTTACAAGAAAGAAAGCAACGCTAATTGGAGCCAAAGAAGTGCTACTTACCAAGCTTGGTCCAGAACCCAAGATATCAATGGGTGCATCTTTCTTCTCTTTGTTGCACAACCTCATCCTGTGCTTACAACTTAATGTTATCTTGCAGTTTTCTTGTGGCACTCTTGACTGCTTAGTTTTCTGGTGCCTGATACTGGGCAGCAACAGCCTGCATCTCAATGATTAGTAGGGTGGGTGCTACGGTGTAGTTGAAGGGGAAATTATAAGTGAGCATTACACACTTCTACCAGCTGACCTACGGGACCTTAAAGACTTGGACAGGGTCTTTCTCCGGGCCACTTTGGATCCAAAGTAAGTTTGTCTTCACATCTCCAAGTCATTAGTGTGGCACCTGCACTTGACCTTTTGCTGCAAATCACCAGGATGGATCACAGGTAGTACTAATCAGGGTGACAGGTTTACATCATTGGATTTGCTGGTGTAGTACTCACAGGGGCAGTGTGACCTTATCTGGACAATGGCTAGGTCTCTAGTCAGAGAGTACATCTCACCATGATTTGGTGTGAACAGGCAACCAACACTGATAATTGCTGAATGTGTGCTAATCTACTTAGAACCACATGTCAGTCGTGCTGTGGTTAAATGGGCAGCTGACAAGTTTGAAACAGCAGCATTTGTCATCTATGAGCAGGTCAGTTACCACTAGACTCTCCAATGGCTTCCTTCCTTTGTGTACAATGCACTAGTAAGAGCTTTGAATTTGATGTTGGAAAGGCCCATGAGTTGGTCTCTATTATTTAAGATTGTGGTTTATCTGCACAATCTTTAGCTTTTGGTAGTGTATCCTATTGATGGAGGCTTGAAATGAAAACACTTTTTGCTAATAGTCTTACTAGAAGTAGTATTGTACTTGAACACATATGCACTCCCCTCAATGCTGTGATTGCACTTGTTACCTCCAGAAAAGTTTGACTTCATTTCATGAACTTGGCAGATTCATCCTGATGATGCATTTGGGCAGCAAATGTTGAGGAACCTTGAGGTATGGATCCTTCTGTCAGTTTTCCTTGACCTACTTGTTTGCAGATTTATTTGAGTTGACATTATCACTGCATGAGCAGTTTTAACAGCAACCATTTTTAAAGCCAAAGGACATAGTTACACTTATTATGTTTGTTTCCTCTCCATTCTTGATCCCCTGCTTGACTTGTGATCTTATTGAAACATCACTTAAAGACATGAGTGTTTACCAGAAACATACTAATGGAGTTGTCTGAAAACTATCATCCCAATCTACCAAAGTCATTTTGGTCTTAATTGATGGAATAATTTTCCACTTGATTTCATCCATGAAGCCAATGGTGGCAAGAATAATATTGAAAAAAATCCAAGTTGTGGATGGAAACAGTGGTGAATTGTACTAGACAATAATATGTTTAGTCTTGTGCATGAACCTTAAGGAACTTTGTGGAAATTAGCATTTGAGATGGGGAATTGTCATGCAGAATGGTCTTTCCCCTATGGTTATTTAACCACAGAATTAGGTGGAGGATTGGTACTTTGAGATCCCCAAAGATTTCATGGAATATTGCTGATCATACTAGCTGTTTCTTCCCTGATTTCTGTCAGCTATGCTTGGGTACTCAAATGTTGAAAGAGAATATCATGAATCTCATTTTTTTATTGTTTTACTGGAACAGAGCCGGGGCTGCCCTTTGTTGGGACTCCATGATACACCAACCCTTGAGTCAAAGGAGAAAAGATTCACAGAGCTTGGTTGGCAGGTCAGATTTTCAATGTTACTTGCCTCATGTGTTCCCTGCTTTCCCCACAATTGTTTGCTCCTCCCTGCAGTGTTGTATCATTGGTTTCGACAGAGACAACATATGGCTGGCTGGTTTGGAAACTCATAATATAGTGAAAATGTGCTCCAGGCTAACTTCAATTTCTCATGTATACTTCTGTAGAGGAGGGTCTGATTTGCTGACAAGGATATAATGCAGAATGCAGCTGCACTAGACATGGACTCAATTTATCATGAACAGATCAATCCCCTTGATCGAAGAAGGTAAGCTTTGCGACAGTGTTATAACTCTTTCCACTTAAGTTGTCTACAAGATAAGTGCTCTTTAAAATAAAGTCAGAAGATCCCACAGACAGGCCTGTATACAATATAGGTCAAAATGAACTCACTGTCATGCTGGTGTGAGCAATGAGTTGTTGTTTATCTCCTAAAGAAATGGATCAGGAGTTTTCAGATTTCTGTTTTCATGAGGACTATTATCGGTTCACCCTTTATTCTATTGAGGTTGACTTAAATCATAAGTGTGGAGAAGTTCCCAATGCTTGAGAAGAGATTTTGTTTTTTAGGATTGACAATGGACTTGTAGATCTTAGGTGGAACTGTCTTGTCCTGGGAAAATTTGACTTCATTTCTTTCTGGCCAATATCTTCAGCCCAAACAGCAATGGGTAAAATATTTATGTCTTGTATTGGCTTCTGTGGATGACTTGGTGTGCAGAATTGAGCAGCTTGAAATATTTGATGAGTTTGAGGAGTGGAATATCATGCAGGTATATTTACCTTTCCTATGCTACAGATGGGGGTACCCAAGAGTTTGGTAATGACCATGGTGACAAGATGAAGTCTGAGACATTGTGCTGGGCTTTTTGGTTGATCTGGCAGGAACATTATTGTGTTGCTTATGGAGTGAAGGACAAAAATGTGAGTGCTACCTGCTTGAAGATTTTCATTTTTGTGACAATCCTCAGTGTAGGTTGTGGAGTCAATAATATCATTGAGGTGCCAAATCGATATTATAATTGGGAGCTTTTCTCACTTGGGAATGGGGAAATATCATTCCTATGGTCTGGTGACTCAGGTTATGGTCTCAAGCCTCTGATTGGGTGCCTGGATTGTGCAGGATTTTTTTCTTAATTTTGGTTTCAACCTGAGAGAGCACTCTGGAAGCAGCCAAAGATCTATTGTACTATAATTATTGATCTCTCTCTTTTCAGTTTTTCCAGTTCTAAAAGTTCCATCAAGCAAGGGAAGCATTCTTGCATGAAGAGACAGACACCCATCAAATCAGGTAGATGTAGCATGTAGTGAAATCAAGTTCAGGGTGTTAACCTAACAGTATCACTGAGTCGATAATTCCTTGTCCTATGCACTCAAACCTCTCATGGGTATTCACTTCTGGACAGTTCAGTTGTCCATTAAATACCTTGAATCACTTGGTTCCAGTAGATGGGGATCATGTCTTTTATGTGAGGTTCAGTAGTTTGGGTGCTGGTTTTCCTGGTTCTGGATATACTGGGTTGAAGTTGCTTTCTGGAGGAAAATAGCAGGATCCTATTAGCTGCCTGATGAAATTCAGGAAAACCCCCACGGTCATTGTGGAGTTAACAATCTCTTGCAGCTTGTAGAAGTTTCTTATATCCTCTTGTTAATTTTGTGTGTTGCCTCCTATGTTAAGGCATTGTTATCATTCCTTGATAACCTTCATGTAGTGATGTGAGAACAGTTAGTCAAGTTGAAAATTTCTAAGGTTTGGTCACAATTTGGTTATGAAACTTGGGCTCCGTACTGCTCCACACTACTACTGATGATCAAATCATAGGAAAAGAAGTGGCCTACCCACAAATGAGATCATTTTCATCAATGAGACCTATGACATCATTGGGTATCTGATGAATTATGACAGGGCATCCAAATGAGATTACTATATTACTCATTACTCTTAAAAGTTTTTGAATGTCATGAACTACATTTAACCATAAATTGTCTCTTACATTATGACTTGCACTTTTTTCTACACTGTTTTTTGGTATTTTGAACTTGATTATATTATATTTTGGAACTATCTTATTATGTAGTTGTTTTAGGAAGATGTTTATGAGGAATGGTAGGTTATGGTGTTGAATGTTTTGGGAGTGAAAAGATATGTTTATGGAGTTTTTAAAAATTGTTTGCATTTGTGCTAAAGTAAAAATGAAATGGTTTGGGGTCATCCAAATGTGATATTTGTCCCATGTAGTATTGTGAGAATACCATATACAAATTGTCTACTTATTGCATGATATTTGCATGTGTATAAAAAGTGGTGAACATTTATAAGTTTGTTTAATAATTGAATTGTGTCTTCTGATAATGGCAATTTTGAATCACATCTTGTACAATGCAAACAAGGAGTGGGCATGCGTATTTTTACTAAAATTTTAATGATTGTCATTTGTCAATGCATGTTGAAAGCATATTTGTAAAATTTTACACGTGTTTCATATGATTGCATACTACATTGTTCATATCCTAAGGTTTGTAATTTTTCTACAATATTTGCATGTTGGTTTTTAAATGTTGGTTGTTTACCCATCTGTTAGGGTCAATAAAGATATTTTTGTTTGCTTTAATCAATTGAAGATCCTCATGCCAATATTCTATGATTATAATCTTTAGGGTCATTGTATAATTAGATATTTCAATCTTTTCATTGGTTTTGATGTGAAATAGGTTGGTTTGGCTATAGTTTTGTTGGATGTTGTATCATTTTTCTTCATATGTTGTCATTTTCAACAATCTTTTTTTGAATTTATGTTTATGTATGTCGTGGAAAAATATATGTTTCACAATTGTGAGTCCAATTAGGGAATGTAAATGTGATAATACTACATGTTAATTGGTATATAGTAGGGTGGTTTTTTCAAGTTTCTGATAAAGTGATTAAATTTTTCTCCTTGAGTTTTGAAACATGTGAAATAAAAAGTAGGGGTAAATGGTAATTGTTAGCAACTACATTTTGCATCACTCTAGATTCTTGTTCTATTCCATTAGTATAAATACCAAGTAAATACACTAACTAGAACAACTTAAATTGCTAGAGAATTATCATATTGCCATTGTCTATCTAATCAAATCAATTTACATGAATGTGATGAAATGTTTAGTCCTCCAATTTATTTATTTAGTAAACTCCAAATTACAAAATCTATCCTATCCTTTCCACCCACAACATAGCAACACTTTCCCCTCTCCTAACATACACAAATTCTCTCTCCCAAAAAGCCCCTTGTCAAATCTCCTTAGATTCCTTTAACTCTGCACTGACATGCCTTTTGGCAGTTCCAAGTAGTTATAATTGTCTACTAATCATATCATCACAAATTATTACTTACTATAGTCATCTCATCTTCCATTACTATTAACGTGTTGTGACTTGACTATGGTCATTTTGACTTTTATGACTAATGACTTGCCATGACTTGACAATTCCTAAAAACTTGTTGAGGCTTCATCAAGTCTTGTCCCTTTTTCTTAGTGCTACCCTACTAATATGCATGAACATTTCATTCCTTACATTATCCCCCTCTTAAGTGTTGTAATGTCCTCACACAACTGCATAACATCTTACAACATTTCCCTTACATTGCTACCTACTTCTAACTCATGTGACAACTTAATCTTGCATACATAATTACTTGTGTTGAAGTTAGGTAGTCCTTGATCTCATTGTCAAAAGACTCACCTCTTTCTTTAGTGTAGGTAATTTGTTGTCCTCAAAGGTATTTGTCAACTTGATGGATTTTCATTAGATGCAATAGGCATTGCTAGTAATGAGAAATCTTACCAATGCACAGTTGCTTGGATAGCTTCTCCTTCACATTGCACCAAAACAAATGTTTACATTCATCTCTGTAAAATTTCACAATTTTTCTTTCTAGATTTTGCACACCTTAAAATCATATCACCAATTTTAAATCCCATTTGATTTACACATACACCCAACATTGTGCAACCATGTCACCAAGAACAATCATTCAATGTTCCACCACATATTGCAATATTTTTGTACACCCAAGAACAATGTTTAGGAACTCACATCTTCTATTGTGAATATGTCAATTCCATGTATGGTCAGCATTTGCCATTCAATAGTGTAAAGCCAATCCTTTCTTTTCTTATTATAATTTCTACATGGTTAAAAATTGACAATATTTTCATCTAAATTAATTTGGTGAACCAATGCAAAATTCTAAACCAAAGAATTTTCTATTGCATCCACAATACAAAACCTAATACAAATGTTTATCAAGTAAATGCGGCCAAAACATGGTTATAAACATGAAGAGGTCCTTTGTATAAATAAATGATGATAAAAAAACTTTTGCCATTTTATTGGCATGTACTCACAACGTTTAGGGCAAAGTCTTGTCATATTTTTCTGTCCTACAAAAATAATCTTGTGCACCCATCTCCCACCTTATGAGTTTTGGTCAACCTCCCTTCCACAACTTTTAACAAATTGGAAATCCACAATCAAGAAAAATACAACAAAGTCCTAGTGTATTTGCAAGATAGTATGCAAGTGGTTTTTGCATGCTCACTTATCATCACCATCCACTGATCGGGGAGAAAAGATGAAACATTTGGAAGCCAAAACAAGAAGTCCATGCACCTTTGGCAAATGATGTAACTTTCCAACCACAACTCATGTTAATGCATGTATATTAAACTTGCATCACAACCATACAATTGAGTTGACCATAATCATGTCCATGTTATAAACCTTAACTTCAATGATTGTGCATAAATGGATTTGTTTCTTGTGAAATGTAATATAGTATGCCAATGGTTTAACCAAAATTTCACCATGACCCAAATTATGTAACAAAAGAAAATCATGTGGTTCAACTTCATGAGGTAACATTTAACAATTGAATAAACTTTTTTAGGTAGTGGAGTTTAGGCAATGTGGTTACAACATGTCAAAATGACCATCCAAGTCATACCACAATACACCTCGTTCCCATCCTCAATACACCCACTTTGGCAACAAGTATGTGACTGCAACCTTCATGAACCTCTCCCCGCCATATATTCCACTCAAACAATCACAAATGAAATGAATTTGTTTCATGTGACCCATAAATCAAAATCCCCAAATTTTACGATATGCAACAAGAGTTCACAAAACCAAATTATTAAGGGGAGATAGGGTTTAGGGTGAAAGTATGAGTGGGTGGACCCACTAGGAACACCTTCAAAGGACAATCAAGGAACAAAATAAATATATTCCTAGGCCCATTTTTGAAAATGTTTTCATAATTATAGTTTTTTTTATCACATTTTTTTATTTCATGCTAAAGTATATGGCTTGAAGTTTCCATTACAATAAAAAAAAAGGTGGAAATTGTTACAAATTTGTATTCCTTATTGATATGGCCCCAAATCAATAATTAAATTCTTAAAATTTGGAAATTCATAACTAAAGTATACTTATTCTAATAATTACCCAATAAAAATATCAAATATAATACCATTAAAGTACCTTAGAAAATTATATCCACAAAAAAAAATCCCAAACAATGTTTGAAAAATGTTCCTAACCAAAAAGTTCAAGGAACATAACCATTATTACCTTCTTAAATTTTTTTATGAATGTAATGAATAGGAACAAAAAAATACAAAATATTTTTTGCATTGTTGAAGTTTCAGAATCTATACAACCTAATAATGTATTCAACACAAAAAATTACTAAAAACCATTCTTTATGTGTTTCCTATGTATTTCCAAAGTTTGATGGGTCTTGAAAAATTAAGGTGTGATGTTCCTTGTGGTACCACTAAATCATAGTTTCACCCTTTAGTTTTAAAACTAACCCAAATTACTTGTTGATGTTTGCACATACATGTAAGAAGAGTTCGGATTTGGTTGAACCAGAAGGACCAACCAATTTTACCACGTCTTTAGGCTTGAATGTCACACTCTACAAGGGTGCTATCAAAGGAATGGTGAACCTATAGTTTTCTTGGGAACATCCAAGCAACACAGAGGCAACATATTTGTGACCTCGCACTCATTCCATTATCTTCCCCTCCAAAACATACAATGGTTTGTGTGTATGGGTTTAAGGTTTAAGGATTCCCTTTGAAAAAATATATTCATAGCCTTGAACTCAAAACTAAGACAACAAGCCTTTGAATGTTGACCATTTTGAACAAACCTCTATAATTAAAAAAGTATTATAAAAGGGCGTGGTTAAAAAATTAGGGGATTAATTTGCAATTATAAGATGATGTGTGGAAATTTTGGTCTACCAATTTAGGCAATGATAATAATCTAGGTATTTAATATGTTATCATCTTTATTTTGTTATAATTGAAAATAATATGTGTGTGTTAAAATAGTGTGTGTAGATTGTTTAATTAAAACCTGCAGTTCTAAAAATGTTACAACTCTTTAAACAACCATTGTATTGATAGGTCTACAATTATATCATGTGGAACCCAATTTGAAGGTGGTGTCATTCAATGTAATAGTAACGAGGACCTTCCACAAAAACAAAAAAACATAAATAGATTCAAATTTCAAGCCAAAATTGTTAGAAAAATTAATGTTCAAAACATGGAGAGTGCCTAACACTTATTGCCTTTTAGAAATTAGTTAACTAGTTTGACATCACCCCCAAAGTAATGGGGATAGTAGAATTACCTACAATGATACCTCCAAAAGTTATTTGGTTGCCCTATTAGCTAAATTAACCCTTGAGTGAAAATGTAACCTCCTTTCATAATTAGTTTTGTTTTAAGGTCATTCAAAAGATTCGAAGCTAATGCATAAGGAAGATTCAAATCCCAAGTTCATTTCAATATATGCATAATATTATGCCTTTATTGCCCTACCAGCTAAACTAATTAGTACTAAATGCAAGGCTACCTTACTAACTAAACTAACACATATGCAAAAAATAACAATATTCACAACTCTTTCACAGTGCTTCTTGTTTTCCTTTTCTTCAACGGGAACACCAAAACTTAATGTCCATAAACCTTTCATAGTGCTTCTTGTTTTGCTCTTGTTCACTAGAAAGTCCAAAACCCAGTGTCCATAAATCTTTCATAATGCTTTTTGTTTTACTCTTGTTTAGTTTTAAAACCAAAACCCAATGTTTATAGAAGGTTTAGAACTCAATTCTATTTCAATTGATGCATAATAGAATGGTTTTGAATCAAAGGAATCCATGTTAGTTTGTTATTCAATTTTAGAGCAAACTTCAATGTCATTTGAAAATTATCCTTCAAAGTTGTTTGAAAATTGTCCTATGCTATGTTCAATGTGCACCATCTTGCCCAAAAAAATGTGAAGGATAAATGTTTAGTAAAGAGAAAGTAAACAAGAAGAGAAAATATTGAAAGATGTTAAACAAATTTGACTTTAGGAATTACAAACAACTTTCAGCCATATCCTTGTGTTTATTTAAATTTTTTTTGATAAAATTGAAATGTGCAAAAAAAGTTCAATTTGAAAATTCACACGTTGATTACTTATGACATTGTTCATATGTTCATCTTTGGAGTATAAAATCATGATGATATGGTTTGTTACTCCCTACAATTAGTTTAGTTGTTCTTCTATTTTGAAATCACAATGACCTCGATTGCTCCTTGCAAATACTTCAACTATTTTTTATGTTTCACATTGAATGTTTTTAGCGATATTAATTGCGTCGTGAATCCTCTGTAAATTTGGGTCTTGTGAAAACGATATGTTGACAAACTTATTTTCTTTTGCTTTGTTTTTCTTTCACTAAGAATTTGCAAAATGATTTTAGTTTGTTGAAAGAACGCGAAGTTAAATAATGTCACATAGTGAAATAATTCATCAAGATTGTGTTTTATGGACATAACAATCACCCTTCGAGAATGGTCCACATAACATAACGATCAACCTTAAGGCTAACAAAATGGTTTCTATAGTAGAATGGTGCAGACAATAGAACAATGCACATAACAAAATGGTCACCATAACAGAACAATCAACATAGTAGAACGGTCAAAAAATAAATAAATTTAACCCATAACAAAGGAGTCAACATAACATAAAAATGTATATAGTAGAACGATTCTATATAACAAAACAATCCACATATCACAACATTGTACATAGTAAAACGATATACATAACATAATGATGAAACCAATTTTTCAATTCACTACTATGGATGATGTCTAATGTGGACCCTTTTTTGTAACTACATATAAAAGTAGAGATTGGGCTAGAATGACCCATCACCCACCAATGCACTAGTTGGTCATTTTGCCCATGGAATGGCTACATTTTTCATCCAACTTCAATCAATCAACTTTTTCCAACCCCAAGGTTGTTTTTTCTCAACCTTAACCTCCATACTACATTCCCACCCCGATTACCCTACTCGCCTAATTACTTTACTAACCCACACATCTTGGCCCTACCTAACAACTAACTTTTGTTTCTTCTTGGTTAAACCTTTTTGCTTCTTAACAAAACTTCCATTTTTTAACAAAACCCAAATATTATTTTGAATTGGGAAAACATGCAGATTTAAAGATATTACATTGTCGATTAATACAATAGTGGAAATTTCAAAACCTAAATGCAAGTATTGCATAGTCGATCAAAAAACCATTAAAGAATTTGAAAACACAATGTGGGTAAAAGTGGCAAAATGCAATTTAATGATTATGGATGTAGGTATGGCATGGTCACTATGCCAAAACATGAAAAATATGACTACATAAACAACTTGTCATGTAGTCATAAACCACATATATGATTGGCCATGATTACATGATTGTTAGTCCATATGGCCTCGTGGTATTTACCACTAGTCGCAAAAAATGGCATAGTCATAAATGCCATTTGCGACCATGTCTTCCATGACTATAAAACATCTTCAATGGCCAAATTTTAATTTATTTTGATTAATGTTTTGTTGCCATGTGGTAACCTATAATGAATTCAAAAAATTATCAACCATTTATGAGTTGACACATGGCAATCTAAGATAATGAAATTGTTTTTCTTACCCAATTATATGATGCCACATGGTAGTTAACTTTTAGTCAAATAATGATACTTGGGACCTAGCCTAGGCCACCTATTAGGCTAGGAGCCCTATGCTAAGCACCTTAGGCTAGGCACACTAGGCTAGGTGAGCTAGCCTACATGTTAGGCTAAACTAAGCAACCTAACCTAGGTTAAAAAACAACCTAGGCTATATGCTAACCACCTAACCCCTTCTCCTAGGAAAGCTACCCCATTAATATTCCTCTAAGAACTTAGGAAGCACATAGGATGAAGGTAAGAGGATTTCAACCCCTAACTTCCACTTTGAGGGACTACTTAGGCTAAACTAGGTTATTTAAGTTTAATTTAAGCTAAAGTAGATTATATTAGGCTAAACTTGGCAATACTAAATTATATTTGGCTAAATTAGACTATATTAGGCTGTACTTGGCAAAAGTAGGTTATTTTGATTAAACTTAGCTATACTTGGTTAAAATAAACTATATTAAATTAAACTTGACAAAAGTAGGTTATTTTAGTTAAACTTGGCTATATTTGATAATATTATGCTAAACTTGGTTATACTACATTATATTTCATCAAACTAGGTTAAATTTTGCAAAAATAGGTTATTAATGTTAAATTTAATTATATTTGGTTAAACTAGGCTATATTTGGTTATTAGGCTTAACTTGGCTATGTTAGGTTAAACTTGGTTATACTAAATTATATTTGGCTAAACTCAACTATACTTGGCTATATTTGAATATATTAGACTAAACTTGGTTATATTAAACTATACTTGGCTAAACTAGGTTATATTAGGCTAAATTTTGCAAAAGTAAAGTATTTATGTTAAGTTTGGCTATACTTGGATAAACTAGGCTATATTTGGCTATATTAGGTTAAACTTGGTTATATTAAACTATATTTGATTATATATGGCTAAATTTGGCAAAAGTAAGTTACTTAAGTGAAACATGGCTAAATTCAACTATACTTGGCTATACTTGAATATATTAGGTTAAACTTGGTTATACTAAATTATACTTAGTTAAACTAAATTATACTAGGTTAAACTTGATAAAAGTAAATTATTTAGGTTATACTTGGTTAAACTTGCTTATATTTGGTTAAACAAGGCTATATTTGGCTGTATTATGTTAAATTTAACAATTGTAGGGCATTTAATTAAAATTAGTTAAAATAAATTATATTTGGCTATACTGGGTTATATTAAGCTACACTTGGCTATACTAAACTATAATTGACTAAATTGGGCTTACAAGGCCAAATTTGGCAAAAGTAGGTTAGTTAGGTTAAACTTGGCTATACTTGGCTAAACTAAGCTATAATTCAATATATTAAATTAAAGTTGGTTATACTAAACTATATTTGGCTAAAGTACGCTATATTACATTAAACTTGGCAAAAGTAAGGTATTTAGGTTAAACTTGGTAAAACTAAGTTATATTTGGCTATACTTAATTTTATTTGGTTAAATTAAGTTATACAATGTTTGTACTTGGCAAAAGTAATTTATTTAAATTATACTTGGCTATATTTGGCTAAACTAAGATTTAGTTATTATATTAGGCTAAACTTGGCAAAGTAAGGTATCTAAATTAAACTTGGCTAAACTAAATAAATTGACTATACCTAGCTATATTAAGTCAAATATGGTTAAATTAAACTATATTTTGTTAAATTAAACTATACTAAAATAAACTTAGGAAAAGTAGGTAATTTAGGTTAAACTAGGTTATATTTGGTTGTATTAAATTACATTTGGTAAAATTAGGCTATATTTGGGTAAAGTACATTATTTATGGTATGTTTGGTTATACCAAGCTAAATTTGGTAAAAGTAATTTATTTAGGTTAAACTTGGTTAAATTAGGCTAAATTGACTCAAATATGTTATGGTTGTACTAAGCCAAATTTGGAAAAATTAGGTTATTTAGGTTAAACTTGGTCATACTAGGCTATACTTGGATAAATTAGGCCATACCAAACTATAATAGGCAAAACTTGGCAAAAATATTTGTTATTTAAATTAAACTTGGTTATGTTATGTTAAACTTGGCAAAAGTAGGTTATTTGGATTTAACTTGGTTATATTAGGCTAAACTTGGTTAAACTGAATTAAAATAGGTTATTTAAGTTAAACTTGTTTATATTAAGTTAAAATTGGCAAAATGTAATTAAACTTGGGCACATTAAATTATATTTGGTTAAATTATGTTATTTGAAATAAATCGGGTTAAATTTGGCAAATTTTGATAAAATTAAGATATTTAAGCAAAAATTGAAAAAATTAAATTATTTAGGTAAAATTTGGATATTGAAACAAAGCTAGTCAAAATTTGGTTTAATTTTGTGAATTTAATATATTTAAGCTAAAATACGTTAATTTAATATATTTTGGTTAAATTTGGTTGGATTGGATTACCTTTAAAAATTTAGGGCAATATTAAGTTATTTGTTAAATTAAGGTAAAAATATATACATAGATTAAATGAGGCTACTTAAACTAAATTTATAACTAGATTTAATGGAAGTTAATATCAAAAGTTAAATTGAGGATGTTAAACTTAAAGGTTTAAATTAAATAAAATTAAATAAAAAAGTTATAGTAGGTTAAACCAAAGTCAAACCTAGGTTAAATGTAGGCCAATTTGTATTAAACTTAGTTACATTTTTATATTTATTTAATTTTTCTATAGTTGGTCAAATAATGTCAACTACATTCAACATGACCATTAATTGTGTAGTTGTAATTTATAATCATATAATTACCTATGGTCATATTTATAATCATGTAGTGCTATAATGGTTATAGTCAAAATAATGATAGTGATTGAAATCCAAATATGACTACATGACTATATTTGGACAATAGTCGCAAGTTGTTCTAATTGTGAAAACCATGTTTTGGCATAATGGGTTGACCAAAAAAACCAATGAAAAATGTGGGAATGTGATGTAAGGCAACAACATTGCAAAATGCAATTTAATAGTTATGGATGTGAGTATTGTTTAGTTGGCAAAAAAAATTGATGAAAATTTTGGGAGGTTGATGTGGGTAATGAAGGGCGAAAACACTAGGTAAACTTGAAATTCAAAAACACATTATGTTGTTGGTTGGAATCAACCTTTAGTTTCCATGTACATAAAAGTTGCATGCAAAAAACATTAAACTTTATGAATTATGTTTTTAAAAAATAAATAAACAAGATCTATCACTTTGTGTCAATCATAAATTGCAATTGTTTCAATCACCTTTGTAACATGGTGGCATACATGTGTTAAATGTGTCAATGTTAGATGTGAAGATAAATTATCCAAACCCTTTTCTTATTCCAACACACGTGAAAGATAAAAGACAAAACAACAACAAAATAAAGGAATGAAAGTAAGGATAAAAATAAGAAGAAACATCAAGAATAAAAAGGAAGAAATAATGTAAACTCATTGTTAATGCAAAGTTTTTATTATTGCAAGGGCTCATCGAGAACAATTTTTAAAATAAAATCTTAAACCTAAAAAAACGTTGATACAAAAGTTTATTGTAAAATAATTCCATTTTGCAAGTTTAAAAAAATCGAACAAAATGTTTATTAAGAAGTTTTTGCATTTTCCAAATGTTAAATTTTATTTTTTTTGAAGGAATGTGTCATGAATGTTAATGTTATGGAGTTCATTCATTGGAATGTTCATTCATGTACTTAATTTTTAGCTTAGTTTGAATTCACCTTAATTAATTTTTAATTAAATTTTAGTTCATTTCCAATTGATTCTTAATTCATTTTTAAATATCATAATTAAGTTATAGTTAAATTTAAATTAGCTTCCAATTAATTATTGGTCAACTTCAAATTAAGTTTTAATTAATTCATAGTTAACTTTTAGTTAAGTTCTAATTAAATTTTAGTCAATTTTTAATTAATTATAACTAAATCCCAATTAAATTTCAGTTATTCATAGTTATGAAGGTTTTTAAGAAATAATTTTTTTACTTGATGCATACATAGAAGCCTCCTTAGAAGCTTCTTTGAACTAGGTCCCCAAAAGGATATAAATAGAAGTAAGACCTTTCATTTCCTTCAGTTTATTCAACACCGGTTTTAAACACAATCTTGCACCATAACCTTGTCATGTTCTTTTCATGTTCATGTTTGCATATGTTAACATAATAAAAAATTGTTTTCACATTTGTCTTACACATTTTGTGTTTTTGTTATGAGTTCTTGTGTTCTTGTTTTTGAATCACATAACCATGTTTTGTTCCTTGTTTAAAAGTTAGACTTTAACTTTTCCTTTAGCTTTTGTTCTCATGGATCTTCATGTCCTTGACAAAATGTTAGTCCATAAATTATCCCTAACGTATTTTTTTATCATGTATTGTAAAATTTTGTAAGCCTTGAACATGAACATTGTTCCACATCATGTTTGGAACTTGACTTCGTATTTTAGGAAACAATATGTTGCATTTCCTTCTCCTGCATTGTAACCAAAATAATATATTTTTAAAACTGCGTAAATAAAACAAATCGTATAGTCATTGATAATTACAAATAAACACAAATTATCATTTGGTAACCTAAAAATGAACCAAATGTCATCATCATCTTTGCCTTTATGATTATTTACACCATAATTTTTGGTCGCAACATAATTAGTGAACGAAGAACCTCCACCTAACAACCTTCATCATTCGCAATAAATCAATTGGATTCGTTTTTTATCCAAAGATTTCATAACGTTAGGGAATTTGTTTTTGATTCCCCCCCCCCTTTCAGAACTGTCATAGAAAAGCACACAATTAAAAGCATATGATTGCAAACAACCTTAGGTAAACTTGAGTTGGAGAGTCATATGATGGGTAACCATCTTGCACGGTTCAGAAAACATTTTATTATATCGTAAGAGTGCACAAGAAAACTATGGCTTTTCGATGGAATTTTCGACTCTATGTATTCAGTATTACTCATCTATTTGTGTACAAAGCAATGTAGAAGAAATAATTCCAATTTGTTCAATAGTTAGTATATTTCCATTAGCCAGTTGGTGGGAGCGAGAAGTGTGGGATATGGTTAGTGTTCATTTTTCCAACCACCCCGATTTACGCTCCATATTAACATATTATGGTTTTGAGAGTCATCCATTACAAAAAGACTTTCTTTTAAGTGGATATGTGGACGTACGTTATGATGATTCAGAGAAACGTGTGGTTTCTGAACCTATAGAGATGATTCAAGAATTTCACTATTTTGATTTTGCTAGTCCTTGGGAACAAATGTCGCATAGTGACAAATCAAATAAAAAGTAAGCAAAAATTGCTTACAACCATCTTGAAAATATGTAATTTCGAAGTATAGTAATTGCATGCTTAGCTTAGTTTTACGACATGCCAAATAATTTGCTTTGCTTGTTCAAACCAAATTTAGTCTTTTCAAGCCGAAACAACAAGAATATTGACCTTTTGTGAAGACTCTACGTTTTGGTGATGGGAGTGAAAATAAAGCTTTTGTTACTTTATTGGCTTGATGAAGAGGGAAAAAGTAAAGAAAATAAAATAAAGAAAATGTGCCAATCCCCCCAAATATTTTGGCTATGCCCTAAAAGAGTATTTATTTTTCGTATCTTTTCTTCCCTCTTTGCTTTATTGGCTTTAAAAAACTTGGTCAAATCCCTGTCCCAATTTATCATCTTCAATCATAAATTGGGCACAATTTGAAGGTTCAGATTGTGGAATTATTTAATTTATTGGTAGGAGGTTTGATTATTTTATGAACAAATTGATAGGAAATAAATTGGCTGGAGTGGAACTATCTACATTATTATAACAAAAAATAACCAATTACTACACTAAATTGCAAGTAGATGAGATCAGTCAAGTGGTCTTAGTTGGAGATGGAATTGCACATGTTTATGGATTAAACAAGATTCAAGCTAGGGAAATGGTTGAATTTGCTAGCAGTGTGAAAGGAATGGCTTTAAATTTAAAAAATGAGAATGTAGGAATTGTTATATTTGGTAGTGATATCACCATCAAAAAAGGAGATATTGTCAAACACACTGGATCTATTGTGGATGTTCATGTAGGAAAGCCCTTGCTAGGTCATGTGGTTGATGTGTTAGGAGTACCTATTGATGGAAAAGGTGCTTTAAGCGCTACAAAACAAAGACGTGTAGAAGTTAAAGCCCCTGGGATTATTGCACGTAAATTTGTGCACGAACCCATGCAAATAGGATTGAAAGCAATAGATAGCCTGGTTCCTATAGGTTGTGGTCAACGAAAATTTATAATAAGAGACAAACAAACTGGAAAGACTATTATAGCTATTGATACCATATTAAACCAAAAGCAAATCAATGCGCATGGCACCTCAAATAGTGAAAAATTGTATTGTGTGTATATAACAATCAGAAAAAACGTTCAACTATGGCACAATTGGTTAAGATTCTTTCAAAAGTGGGTGCTTTAGAATATCACATTATTGTAATAACCACTGCTTCAGATCTTGCTCCTTTGCAATTTTTGGCACCATATTCAGGTTGTGTTATGGGAGAATATTTTGAAGATAATGGAATGCACACATTAATTATTTATGATGACTTAAGTAAGCAATCAGTGGCATATGGTCAAATGTCATTATTGTTATGTCGACCACCAGGTTGTGAGGCATTCCTAGGAGATGTGTTCTATTTACATTTTTGTTTATTAGAAAGAACCGCTAAAATGTCATACCAGATTGGTGTAGGTAGCTTGACTGCATTACCCGTAATTGAAACACAAAGCTGGAGACATGTCTGCTTATATTCCTATTAATGTTATTTCCATTACAGATGGACAAATCTTTTTGGAAATAGAACTTTTATATCATGGAATTTGATTCGCTATTAATGTATGATTATTTGTAAGTCATGTGAGCGGGGTGAGATCTACATGGGATCACTGGAGTTGGAAAGTTTTGCATAGGATCCCTTAGCGTGTAATCTACTTTATTCGATTAGAATTGAGTTGAAAGCAGATGAGTCATAAACTAACTATCGGAAGTTTAGGAGAACGAATCTTGATGATGGTCGCCCCGCTCTCAGAGGGAAGACACCTAGGATTACACCTATGTGAATTTGGGATATGTGCCGTCTATAGCATGAGTACTTCTACTACACTGGAAGGAAAAGGGGAACCCTACATTGGAAAATACACAAACTCCATAGCAATAAACATGTCAACCAAGGCCCTACAAATCGTTGAATATTAGAGGGAACTTTTACTGGAAATCGTAGCTTGTCTATGGGGAAAGGCTGAGATTTATATGGTCCTAGTAAAACCACCACAAGAACTTACGAAGGAAACTTTGTTGGTTCGACAATGGATAGAACTGAAAATAAAAAAAGTCCTGCTTCTCTTGTCCAAGTTAAGACTGCGGCCAATTAGATTTGAAAATTGAAACCTAATGTCGAAAAAAATCTCAAAAGATCACCAACATAATAGTTGACCCACATGCATTCATAACAGCGTACAAACATATCAAATCCAAATTCAGAAACATGACCCAAAGAGGAGATGACGAACGGAAGACCTTCCTTGGGGGGGAATAATTGTTCATTTTTGTGATAAACTTCATTTGCTTTTGCATCCATTGTGGTGTTTCAATAAACATACCTAAAACATGACAAACTTAATGAATATGTTCAAATATGTATATCAATCAAAATAAATGTGTGGACCTAATTATTCCAACTAAATATAATCAAAATATGTACATTAATCAAAATAAATGTGTGGAACTAACCTTCCATAAGCTTGTGAACCTTTTTTATACAAGTTTTTTTACCCTCCAAACGTGGTCATTCATGAGTTATTTATAGTGGTTCCTCTAGAACATGGATTGACATTTTTTTCAAGCCATTCAACATCTTCATATAAACTTTCCAAATCTTGTGGGGAAAAACATCATGTAAAAAAATCGCAATAGTGGTGCACATGTTTTTTTTTTCAACAAACATTGTGAGTGACGCAACCCTAACATCAGGCTCGTAACTAAATGTAAAGTGCAAGGGCCCAAGAGGCCACAAGAGTGTGTTTGGGTGTGAAACACACTTTCACAAATGGGAGAGAGTGCAAAAGAGAGAGTCCAATGACTCCTAAGTGCACTCCCATTTTGGGAATTACACTTGTGCAGGAGTCCCAAGTGTTTAAAACCTTAGTTGAAAAAACAAAATAAACACCAAATTGGGCCCCCAATATACCATTGGAAAGGCCTTGAAGTGCAAATATCTAAAACGCCCTCTCATTGTTCATTTAGACTTGAAATGCATGAATTATGATCAAAAGAAAGGTTGGGAGTCAAATTGAGAACTTGATTTTTGACCATTAATCCCCTTATATTAGGGCTCAAATGATTTCTGATTGAAATGTGTAATACATGATTAGAAAGAAAATTTTGAAATATTTAAGATATTGCCTTCGTATGCTCCAAACAAGTTTTTTCTTAGGAAGATATGAACGTCCAAAGCTTCAAAACAATAAAAGTCCCAATTTTGGGACTCTTGAAAAAAAATGCCATTTGGATGTAACCCTCGTGGAAAGTCATAAAGTATAATATAGGGAGGGGAGTGGTGGCTCTTCCCAAAGGTTGTAGGTCGTGTAAAGCTTGTGCTTAAAGTTGCCCCTATTAAATTCACCGCACCACTTGCATTCAACTTGCACTAATTGCCTTCTTTTCTTCGTTATGCAAGTTGATTTCATCTTGAACTATTGCTTGTGAGTTCATCCTAGTCCCATCCCAAAGCTCCAACATGCCTTCCTACCCTTGAAATGTTGCAAGTTAGGGAGTGTGCCCCAACTCTTTTCTTTTTCCATTGTTTCACTTTAGGACTCACATTTGGATCTTTTGAAAAGTTTGGGGGCTTGTCAATTTGTGCCAAGGTCAAAAATGTTTCTAGTTGAAACTCCACCCTTGTTTAATTTCTTCATATATCATGCTTTTGTGATCATGTATAAGCTACATTGGCATTGGGGAGTGCCATCAAAAAGTCCATGTTCCATCTTGGGAAATTGCAAGGTTGTAAGTTCTTGATATACCTATAGCATGGCAAGCCATTTTAAATCTAGAAGATGACACACATATGGAGCCAAAGGAGAAACCATTGTTGAATCAATTAGTATTGGTGACAATGTGGCTATCCCATGTGACAACGATGTTGGAAAAGTTTTATGGCTATTGTTTTGTGATAAAGCGAAACATATTGTGAAAGACAATTTCGTCGATTCCTATGGGAACACATACTATGAAGGTGATGAGGTTATTCAAAATTACTATTATGATTTACTTCACCCTAGGAACAAAACTTATTTTTTCAATGATGATGTTGAACCTGCATATATTTATTCACACTTGATGTGTGCATCAAAGTTTGGAATTCCTCCTACTTCACACAATGTTGATTAGAAGCAATTATCCAACATTTGAATTGCCTATTGGCACGCTTCAATTGATTGAAGAAACATTTGAAGATTTGAAGTAATTACATGGTGGTTTAGTATGAGTGGTTGGGTATTATGTTTTGCCACTATTAATATTTTGTGCCATTTTGGTGTATGACAAAGATGAAATTACATTAATAATATATGTTTCCCAAGAGTCCAATGAAACACATGTTCTTTTTTGGATATAAAAATAAACTCTTATGTGGAGACTTTTCAGTTTTATTACACATACGTTGCAGCACATATTTTAAATGTGATGAAAGTCCTTGGTTTAACATTGTTCAGGTCATTTTTTAATTAGGTGGAATCCTATTCTCACAATATAAATGCACCATTTTGCATAATAAGTGGTAGATTTAGCATGTTGAATGAGTAGCTTAATATTAAAATCTAGACTTTAGCGCTACCTTTGAGCAATTTTGTATTTAGGTACATTCCTTTTTTCACCATTTTTTGTAGGGTTTAACATGTTGACTATGTACCTTAGCATTAAAGACCCTAGTTTATAACTATTCAAGTCACTTTGTAAGTAGGTAGAGTCCTTTTTTCACCAATTATACAATCCATCACTATAAGTGTTGGATTTAACATCTTGAATATATAGTCTATCATTAAAATCTCAGTTTGTATTTTTGACTATATTGATGAACTATTTTTTGCAATTTATGTAATTTAGGTTGATTTAGTAAACTTTGCATAGAATGATGTCTTGGATTTTTATCGTGTCAATTGACAACTTTTCAATTTTGTAATTTAGGTTCATTTATTGGTATAAAGTAAATTTGCATAGAATGATGTCTCATATTTTTGATTGTGTCAATTAACTATTTTCAATTATGTAATTTAGGTTGATTTAGTGTTATGAAGTAAACTTTGCATAAATTGATGTCTTGAATTTCTAGCTATGTCAATTACCTACTTTTCAATTTATGTAATTTAAGTTGATTTATTGGTATGAAGTAAACTTTGCATAAAATGATGTTTTTGATTTCTAACTATGTCAATTACCTAATTTTCAATTTATATAATTTAGGTTGATTTATTGTTATCAAATAAATTTTGCATAGAATGATGTCTTGGATTTTTAATTGTGTCAATTGACTATTTTTCAATTTTGTAATTTAGGTTGATTTATAGGTATGAAGTAACTTTGCATAGATTGATGTCTTAGATGTTTGGTTGTGTCAATTACCTACTTTTCAATTTTGTAATTCAGGTTGATTTATTAATATGAAGTAACTTTTCATAGAATGATATCTTGGATTTCTAACTATGTCAATTAACTATTTATTAATTTTGTAATTTAGGTTCCTTTATTGGTATGAAGTAAACTTTGCATAGAATGATGTTTGGGATTTTTGAATATGTCAATTACCTACTTGTTAATTTATGTAATTTAGGTTGATTTATTGATATGAAGTAAACTTTGCATAAAAGATGTATCGAATTTCTGACTGTGTCAATTGACTACTTTTCAATTTTGTAATTAAATTGATTTATTGGTATGAAATAACTTTGCATAAAATGATGTTTCGGATTTCTAATTGTGTCAATTACCTACTTTTCAACTTATGTAATTTAGGTTGATTTAGTGTTATGAAGTAAACTTTGCATAAATTGATGTCTTGACTTTCTAACTATGTCAATTACCTACTTTTCAATGTATGTAATTTAGGTTGATTTATTGGTATGAAGTAAATTTTGCATAGAATGATGTCTCGGATTTCTAACTATGTCAATTACCTACTTTTCAATTTAGGTTGATTTATTGTTATAAAGTAAACTTTGTATAACATGATGTCTTTATTTTTTACTATATTAATGGATTTTCAATGTTTGCAATATGTTAATGTTATCATAATGGAGTAAACTTTGCATATAATGATGTCTTTTATTTGTAATTTGTCAATGTTAATGTATTTCCATATTTCTTCTTGCTATAGTTTGATAATATCAAATATAGTGCTAAGCTACAAATGAACATGCTAAATCCAACATTCTAAGTGCTAAATGGTAGAATAAAGTGGGGTAGAAGGTCTCTATCGAATGATAAAATGATTTAAATAATGTTAAACTAAGGACTTTAGTGCTTAGGTAGGCACTTTGAGTGCTAGATTTTATATTAACATGGTTGAAAAAAACACTATTTATCTTATTAGAAAATGACTTGAAAATAGTCCTAACTAAGAATTGTAGTGTTAAACTATAAATGAACATGCTAAATCCGGCATTCTAAGTGCCAAATGGTAGAATAAAGTGGGGAAAAAAGGATTCTATCTAATGACAAAATGACTTAAATAATGTTAAATTAAGGAATTTAATGCTTAGCTAGGCACTTAGAGTGCAAGATTTTATATTAACATGGTTGAAAAAAGGACTATACCTTGTTAGAAAATGACTTGAAAGTGGTCTTAAACTAAGGATTGTAGTGTTAAACTATAAATCAACATGCTAAATCCAACATTCTAAGTGTTAAATGGTAGAGAATAAAGTGGGGGAAAAGGACTTTATCTAATGAGAAAATGACTTAAAATAGTGTTAAACTAAATACTTTAGTGCTTAGTTAAGCATTTAGAGTGCTAGATTTTATATTAAAGTGGTAGAAAAAGGATTATAACCAATTACAAAATGACTTGAATGTAGTCCTAAACTAAGGATTTTAAAGTTGAGTTACATTCTTCATGTTCAATCCAACATTTATAATGCAAACTGCACATAAGTGGCGAATGAATGATTTCACTTAAATACATAATGATTTAAACAACGTGAAACCAAGGACTTGAATGGTAAGCAACACACTCAAACATACTTGAAAACAAATCATGGTATTTTTTAATGTATAAGGAACATTTCATAAAAACCATGAATCATGGGTGTTACAATTAGGTCAAAGCCTTACTCTAATTTTTTTTACTTGTGCTATTGACAAACCACAATAGATAATGAAACAAGGTACAAGTCGTGATGCAAGTTGGAAATCATGAGTCACATTTAAGATATGTGCTCGATTTGGTATGTGCAACAAAAAATGTGGGCGCATAGGTTCATCTTTAGATTTGTACCTACACAATAAACATGTTCTTCTATAAAACTAAAGCATTAACATTAGTTCATAGATTACATTCTATTAAAGCTACTTGATCAAATTTTCCCACTAAAACGGGTTTGCAAAGATCTTGCAAGAGTGGCACGTAGCTTGCATTTTTTTTTCTATCTTTGGTTTTTTCTTACACCTTGCCCAAATTTTTTGGTATGTAATGTGACAATGGATCATCCTCATCATTTGATTCCATTTCCCATCTTAGAGCTATTATATTCATTTTTTTGGATGGTTTTATATTATCCTCAAGTGGGATGGGGGGCTTCATTTGCTTGGTTTTTCTAGGGCTTTTATCTTTAGTTGTGGCACCCTTGCATGCTTCTAGTGCCTTTTCCTTGTCCTTGTTTAAGGTGCCCTTGAATATTTCTATTGCCTTGTCCTTGTTTGGGGTGCCCTTGGTTGCTTCTCTTAGTGCCTTGTCTTTGCTTGGGGTGCCTTTAATTGATGTTGTTGCCTTCTCCTTGCTTTGGGTGGCCTTGGTTGCTTCTATTGCCTTCTCCTCGCTTCGGGTTCCCTTGCTTGCTTCTAATGCTTTGTATTTGCTTAGAGAGTCCAATGAAGCTTCGACCACTATGTTCTTACTTGGGGTGCCTTTGCTTACTTTTGGGGCTACCATAGTTAGGGTGTCCTTGTTTGTTGTTGGTGCTTTGTTGTTGCTTGGGGTATTAGCAGCTAAACAATGTATCACACATGAGGGCCCGTTACATCTTGTGGTTGATACCACACATGAGTGATCAAAATAAAAAAATCAACCACAAATTGTTTAGAGTATTCTACAAAATTCAAATAAATACAAGGCAATGTACCTTCAACATCCATTGTCATTGTGGATGGGGCATTTGTAGGTGCCTTTACATTAGTGGATAATAGGTTTGTAACTTTGGATGGGCTCTTATGTTGTGTGTTTTTCAATTCTATATCAACAAGTCCCCACAATTTAACTAATCAATGATTTCTAGAACTCCAATGCGATTTGTCCATCACACAATTCACTAGAATAATCTAATAAAAACCCAACAACATTTAACATATTAAAATAAAAAATAGAAGCGATCAAATACCAAAAAATTTACTTTGCACATGTGTTGTTGTTGTGGAAGGGCAATTGGGATCCTTTTCATCAATGGAGCTTGAGATTGCCACTTTGAATAGGCTCTTTTGTTATGTAACCTTTTGATATTCATCCACATCATTGACATACAACATTGGACATTTCCTAATAGGAAAACCACCCATGTGGTTTGTAGTGATGTCAACATGAGACAACCTTGGGCATGAAGGGGTTGTGCTACTACAACTATTATTTAACTCATAAGTCTTGCTAGTTGGGTTGCTTGATAGAGCTCCTATCAGAATAAATTTCCTTTCTTGAGTGGGACAACTCGAGCTAAACCCAATTTGCCTCAATTTTGTTTTTGCCTCCTTTTCTATAGTTCAAACATATGATTAAATTGCAAAGAAACAATCACCAAAAACATGACATAATCCATCCAACTAAAATGTCAAGTTCATGCAAAATTTGATTATGACAATTCAAAAACTAACCTTGGACATTAAGAGCACTTAACTTTGTAGTCTCTTTCAATTCATTCAATAGTCGTACTCACTCTTCCTTGAAACCCACCTCTTGTGCTACAAATATCAACTCCTCATCAAGTTTTCTAAAGCTTTAACTACATCACCAATTTGGGTGCAATCTTTGATTACACACCTTGCACTTGTTGTTGGTCTTCAAATGCTTGTTGAAATATGTTGGGTGATATGTGTGTAGCCATGATGTGACAACAATATCAAAATAATGGTACTGTTGACCACATAGACCATATGCTTTTATGATGATCATATTGGGTGCATCACATAAAGGCCTATCAAGGTGTAGGATAGGTTTAGGCCAAAATGACATGCCTCCACCTTTCTACATTTATGCCAATTGTTGTGAAATTGTAGAATAATCCCTCTCCAAATCTCTCAACTCTAATTCCCCTATTGCAATTGAGTTTTCTAGATCATAAGTTTCCCCTTGTGTTTCATTGTATGTTACCTCCCCCATTGTAGCTTGTTTGAACTTTCCTCAAATAAAGTTTCATTAATCCCAAAATTCCACTCCTAACACATAATAGTCACAATGACAAGTAACGTCTTTGAATGTTGAACATACTTTAGATGATTGAATGGTCTAGTGTACACATGTGTAGAAAATTGAATTCAATCCATTGCTAATCCCCTAATTAGGTGTGCAAAAATGTTGCCAAACAAGTTTGACCTGTACATGCCCTTGCCAAAATATATTTTTTTAATGCCTACTAATCATGAAGACCTTACCCAAAAAAAAATTACATTGCAAAAAAGAGAGCAAGTTACATTAAAGAATGTGTACAATGGATATAGGTGCACATACAACATCTATGATGGGTAGCCCTTGTTCTTGAGCTTTTGATAAGGCTTGTTCCACTTCTATTAGTTTTGCTTAGGCCTCCTCCAATGTTTTTTTTTTGTCATCCATGTTATATTTCATCCCCAACATTTTGCTTAATGCAACCACATGATTTAACTTCAAAGATTTAATCTTGGACTTACAAAAACTTTGAAGTTCTTTTTGCAATTGTAGGAGCTTTATGACCTTGGTCGACACATCCTCAAGTGCCACCCTAGTGGGACACTTGCTATGTACAAGACGAATTGGTGTTTATTTGTTTGTCAATAAAGAAGTAGATGCATCTCCATACTCTAATTCCACTTGCATTGGTTGAATATGTGATATCTTTACATCTTCACTAGGCATCATGTTGCCCCCACTATTTGTTGTCTCCTTTTTCATTGTTGTTAGTTTCCCACCTTTCACCTTGTCCTTGCATGTTTTGTTTTTAGTAATAGATTCAACTACCCTTGCCCAATTGGTTGTAAGCCCCCTTTTTTCTTGGCAATGTAGCCATGCACAATCCATGTTGGCATTTCATTGTTGGTGATTGTGTATGCCCCAAAAACCCTCCAATAGATTTCCTCCATTGTTACCTTGCTTACCTACTTCAAAACATGGGATTTCATTTTTAATTTTCTCCCACCAAACAAGGTAGTGTACTCCTCGACAGTAACATGGTCATTGTCCAAGTCAAATTTTGGATCTAGGCTAGTGTTATTCAACAGTCTAACATTGGCAAAAAAATTAGTATATTGTTTTTTTATCTCCATTGATGGCTAGTTTTGGTTGTTCATCATCTCCTTTCGCAACTTATCATGCTTGCTATCCCTACCCATCACTTCCCTATAAGCTTGTTCAAACAAAAATTAAATTTACTAAACATCCAAATAAACTTTTGCAAACCAAACAAGATATTCTAACATAACCCAATGCATAGGCCCTTGTACCCTACATTGGTAAACATGCTACATTAGTCCTATACAATGACTAATAAGTTTTTTAAAATCACCTTGCATGCTTACATAGGACCTTCAAGTGCTTTCAATACACTCTCATTGCTTACAAAGCTTGGATTAACATTGGTATATTATTAAGATGTTTGCCAACAACCATCATTGCTTACCTAAGCCAAAAAAGTGAAAGTTCCAAGCACCTTAAATGCTTGACCATGACATATTAGTATTTTTGAAGGAGGATGAATAAAGCCTATGGGTATTTTTAATGCACTCTCCATGCTTACCCAACTTGGGCAAAGACTAAGATAAGATACAAGTCCCAACCATTGACATTGACAAGTGGGAACCAAACACCCATGCATAACCATGAATATTAGTGTTTCCAAAAGCACCCTTACTAGAGAACCATGTTTACTAGGAGTTTCATAATGAATATACATAAAATTGGTTTTGAAGACTTTGGTGTGATTGCCAAGTATTCCCAAATGTTTATCTAACATTCCTAATTACTTGGAAGTTAGGACCTCCAATAATTAACCAAGACATATTTTTGTTTCCAAAAAGCACCTCAATTGTTATAAAATCATGACTCCTAGGAGTTTGACAATGAAAATAGTTCTTTCCTACAACTCTGTCGTGATTGACAAGTACTCCCAAGTGCTTATCTAACACTTCTAAGTTCTTGGCAAGGGCCTCCAATGCTTGACCATGACACATTACCTTTGGCAATAACACCCTTGCTACAAAATCATGATTGCTAGGAGTTTGGTAATGACAATACTAGTTTCTTTGGACTCCTAAGTGCTTATCTAGCACTCTTAAGTACTTGGCAAGGACATCCAATGCTTAATCAAGACACTAGTGGGTGCCCGTGGCCAAAGGCCACTGTGAAGGCCCCTGTGTGAAATCCAGGTCCCAAAATTGAGGTCCCACATCCTGAAAATCACGTCCTAAAAGTTTTCAAGTTTCGGTCTTGGAAACCGTGAATGTGAAAATCCAGGCCCTAAAGTTGAGATCCCAAGTCTTGAAAACCATGTCCTGAAAACCATATCCTAAAATTTCCCAGGCCCCAAAGTTGAGATCCCAAGTCTTGAAAACCATGTCTTGAAAATCATATCCTAAAATTTCACAGGCCCCAAAGTTGAGATCCCAAGTCCTGAAAACCATATCCTAAAATTTCAAGACCTGGTCCTGTCCGTCCGTCGAGGTCTTGAAACCAAGATCGGCACTTGGACGAACAGACAGACACACTGTTGTAATTATATAAGAGATTGATGTTTAACCAAGCAACTTGACTATAGACTCAATGACTGCTACAAGTTTCATAATGACAATGAGTGTTTCCAATATCCTGTTGTGATTGACAAGTACTCCCAGGTGCTTATCTGGCACTCTTAAACACCTGGCAAGGACCTCCAATGCTTGACCATAACACATTACCTTTTGAATAACACCCTAACATAGAGTCATGACTGCTAACAGTTTGACAATGATAGTAGTGGTTTCCCGTCGGATCTTATCCTCAACGCTCGTCCTTTCCCCCGGCCAGGAGACAGTTACGGAATTCGTTTCTTCTTGCTGCTATTGATGTTCTATGAATTTCTCTCTCGCACATTTTGCGCATAACTGGTAATAATAATATCTAACAGAGAACATTAGAAAATTCGTTGCTGCAAATTTTGACGAAACATTTGTGTTGTAGTACTTCTCAGGAAGAAGACTTTTGGGAGAGATGTCGAGGCCATAGCACAATGCAACAAACCAGCGGCAAACGAAAAACCCAAGGACATGGGGGTGCTTCGATTCTCTCTTTTCTTGATCGATTTTGCACGTCGAGCATCATTATTAACCGTAGATTGACTCAAAGAAGCGGTTCAGATTTAACATAGCTCTCTCTCCCTTTCTTTGTGTTTCTCACTCGCTTGCTTTGTGCCTCTCTATTACTCGCATGTTCTTGCCTTTCATTGAGAGTGAACAAGCTGAATGTTCAGTCTCTTTCTCGACACCCTCTCGTGAGAACGTACTTTTCCATTAGGGTATTTTGGAGATGTGTGGGCAACAAAACCCTAGAAACTCTGAGTTAAGTGAAGTAGCGACTTGATGAGTTAGGCCATAAAGTTGTATATACGATCAAGCAGAGTGAAGAGCAATCTGACATCATTGACAGGCTTCAAGGAACTATTAGTGCAAGCTCTAATCTACATGCACAACCATGCCCGACATTTTGTGGATGTACATTAGCTATGAGTAGTTTAGGTCACTGGCCAGAACATGGCCATATCCGAGTCACTGAGTTTATTTGCGTTTTTGTAACCTTAATCCCTAATCTCGCTTGGCATCCCTCAGACTAGACAATGTTGTTGTCAACGATCTGAAGTTTGCAATGCAAGAAATTGGATCATAGGATCATTTGTAATTCTGAACACTGAAGTGGATGTGATATGTGTTCTTAGGTGGGCATGCATAGAAGACTGTATGAAGAAGAGGTGAATACTTATGATCATGGTGATCACCGTGATTTCCAACTCTTGAACATAGGTCCAGTTGCAAGTTTGGATCAAGTCACCGTTCACTTTCATGGCAATCCTGGATTTCAAGTTGATAATTAGAATTTTACTAGACTCCAATCATATTCTTGGTTCTCAAGAATATGTTCAATTGCTGAAGTTCATGTGCATGCCCTTGTTGTGCAGAAAATACTGGTTAGAGACAATTGGTGGATGGCTCAAAGGTATGATGTCTGATGTTCTCATAGTTTGTTTTGGATGTCATTCTAATAAGGGTTGTTGTCATGTTGAGCAAAAGTTCAAGCTAGATGTGCTGTGTTGTGGGTTTGGTCCTTGAGATGCTCCTCTTGTTACAATAGGACAAGATTGGCAAAATGAATGAAGAATCAGCAGCTTGTATGCGGTTGATGGAGGCAGAATTGGATAAGGCTAGGTTTGTACTTATAACATTGTAACTGCTGCTGCCTAATGACCGACTGGTTTATCTACTTTTGGATCTCAGGGTACATTCTCCAAAACTATTAGTTTTTTTGGTTCGCTATGCCTCTTGCCTTCCCATCGCTTTTGGAAAATGCAATAGAATCTCAGGTCCCAAAAATTTGTAGAACTGTGTGGATGTCAAGGTAGTAGGTAGAGATGTTCAAATGTTCCATTTTATCTGACTGCTGGTGTCCCAGTGTTGAAGTGTATCTGATTTCTGGGTTTTTGATGGGCATTGTGTGCTGGCGTTTTCCTACCAAGGGAGGGTGGAAGGGGTTGTGGCTCAACTTAATTTTCTGGTTCAATTGTGATAAAGAATAGATTTGTACTCTATTGAAATGGCCATGCTAATCAAGTGGCTGAAATTGGTGGGAAGAGGTCTGGAGTAAGCTAGTTGTTTGGCAAACGACCTATAATTCAACCAGCAGTAAGTCTGTTCATGCCCTTCAAAATGTGGAAATTGCACATAAAACAGTGATATGAGGTTTTTCAGGATCAAATACTGCAACTTCCAGAGACTGTTTGTAGTGAAATGCTGGCTGTCATATCATTCTGGTCTAGATTAAATAGAGTTAGTCAACTTGATTAATACATTTGGAGCTCTTAACAAAAATGTAGCCATCTGGTGGCAAAAGCAAGAGCCCACACCCATGCCTTTTTCCAGCACAGTTGTTACAATCATGCATCTGGATTGGCTGAAACTAAATATTGTAATATTGTCCAATAGCAATTACAGCATCATGGACAATGCTTACAAATTGTTTTTGTAGTAGGGATGTTGGTTTTCTGGTTCCTTTTTATGAAAAAGAGATTGGTGGGATTCTTAGGTTGTGAAAAAGGCTACAGTTGCTAGGCCGGGCACATGTGTGAGAAAGAAAGGAAATGGAATTTCAGGCCCAAGCAAAAGCTAGCTAATGATGTGGTTGAGGGTATAGAGGTAACAGGAATTGGTTTTGCTTATTAATACACGGTATTATGCATTTGGGGGGGTTGATCCATCTAAGTACAATTTATGTTCTGCCATCAAAGTTATTGGGTTGAAGGACAAGGCCCATAAAATATGGACAAAGGAGTTATATTTTTATCACTAGTTGGGCATTGGATTTCAGCCTTCAGATATGAGTTTGGAAGAGATTTAGTCCAGAATTGGGGTTCTTCTTGAACCAGATGTGATCACCAACCTTAAGAGTGTTGTCTGGAAGGAGAGTCTTGATGGTGGGTTTCCTTTCACTTGGAATAAATGGTACATCCAGTTGCTGTTCTTATGTGAAGGTGATAGTGGCTTAGATGCATGTTATGTAAGTAGCTTGGAATTAATGTAAGTTACCATGAGCAGTACTTGATCTTGGAGTGTTGTCCTGAAGGTTTAGATATTGTATGTCTCATTATGATGAGGAGCAATCCTTTTCTATATTATTGTGACTTGCCATCTATGGGTGCAGCAATTTCTTCTTTAAAAGAAACCATTGAAGGGATGACTGAATTGGATACACATGCAGAGCGCCTAATGCGGCTTCTTTGTGTTTTACCAGGCTGGTCTGAGAAGAATGTTCAAATAAGTTTTAAGTTCAATGGTTCAACCTGTAAAAAATATGTTTCTAGTGAGTGGTGGGTAGAATTTTCTATGTTTGTAGATAGTTCGTCAGTTGTCCACAAGATGGGAGTAGCTGTCCTGTTACTTTCATCTATTCTTATTATTTTTTACGGTCTATTTGTTCAATTGTATATTTCTTTTTTAGAGATTCACCAACTGAGTTTTTTTTGAAAACTTTTTGAAATTTATCTGGCTTTAGATATATCTGAATGTACAGTTACAACAGAAGGCAATTGAAGTGGTTACCCATACTAAACAGACTGCTACAACTTCTCAAAATGTTGTGTGGTCTTATGTCTTGCAGGTGAATGTTTGCCTTTGGCAATTAAATCCTTTTAAGTTTGAGTGAATGAGTTTTGATCCATGTCTTTGTCATGTTCTTGACTTACTGCTGCATGCTGTATGAGTGATGAATGATACTTGTTTGTTCAATTAGCAAGAGTGGTGGAGAGGGTAGCAGACCTGAAAACAAGGATGCAAGTCACAAGGTGCCACACAACATTCTGTGAAGCCATGGGGCCAAATTTCTTATTCACCAGGGTACTCAGCCAGTATTCCTTACCATTTGCTAAAAGTTGGTGTGGGTTGATTATCTATGGATTTGGATCTTATATTGTTCAACAGTACATTACCATTTATCCAGTTCCCCTTTGAAGGGCAATGAAGATGTTTCTGGCATTTGAAGGGGTGACAAATTTATGAAGTGATGTTTCTGTTTCAGCTTTTTAAGATTATGAAAGAGCACAAAAATCCCAAGGTGCTTTGTGAAGGGCTGAGCTGGATGGTGACAACTATTGAAGATTTCGGTATTAGCCACCTTCCACTGCAGGTGTGAAGCTCCCTTCCAGGCTAGCTGCCATTGGTAGTATTAGCCTGTAGAGCCACAGCCTCAGTAAGCGCAGCCTGTTCTTCATCAATAAGTTGAATAAAACTTTAGTTTGAGTATGTTGCATAAATCAGGCAATGGGAAAATGAGAGGAGTAAAAGAGAAAAGGCAAGTGGGATTTGGTGGTGGGGCGGGCAGTGCTTGCTTGCAAGTCTCAACTCATGGGGATGGACTTAGGGTGGGGGTTGTGGGGAAAAAAAACCAGGCAAAAGGATTTGCAGGTCCAGTATTATTGAAGCAAGCAATGGATGAATTAACACAACCACTCATTCTCAATGCACCTCCCACATTGGTTGCACTTGTACTCGTTGCTCTTTCCAAAGTGAGTGAGTAATCCTTATGATCTAGGGTTAAGTCCATTGAAAGCTGGCCCATAAAACAAAAAAAGTAAATTGAAACATGGCACAAGTCCCATCAATATTGATTTTTCGATTTGCGCATATTATACAATACAACATCGTAGATTTAATAGCTCTTCAACCTCAATTTAATTATACATAGTGCTTAAAAGGGTAGACACTTCGTGATTTTGTATTTTTATAAATGAGAAATAAGGATTGACTTTAAATAATTTTACTAAGGTCAACCTTATCTAAACAAATTTTATAACTTATAATAAGATGGAATTTTAGATTGAACTCCAAGTAGATCATAGAGTTTTAAGTAATTTATTTTAGGCGTCTTCGTTTCTATGATAGTCCTTTCTTCTTATGTATTCTTATTTTAGATTGTTTTTCAAACTTTTTTATCAATATGAGATAATTGTAAGATTGTATATAAGATCTATTTCTTAAGCAATCCAATCTTGCATATGTCAAGCAAATGCCATGGCCTTTAATCCTCAGAAGATTTAATAAGGATGCATGTTTTGGTAGTCATTCTACAATTAGTACTTTTTTTATGCTATTACATAATAATGGCATAATCTTGATGGTTTTATGGGTTGCGGGCATTTTCATCATTCCACCCTACCCCATTATCATTATTTATTATGCTAAGGGTAAAGTAGGGGAGAAAATGTGAATATATATTCCTTTTCTATGCCTCTCGACCTTTGCGGGCTTCTTTTTTCTACAAACCAAAAAGGTGCAAAGCAAGAAAACGCCAATAAAATATTTTTTGGGTTTGCTTTTAGAAGGAAATTGCACCCTTTACTTGCAAAGCGAACAAAGTGCATAGTTTCGAAGAGGAAAAAAAGCCTTAAAGTTGTAAATTGCATGCATCTTTGTACCAATTTACTATGTATATACCTTTCCGCAAGCTATGTCGATGAATTACCATAGATGATTTATTGACATTCTGAGTTTTACAGAAAAGCTATTTTTTGGCTTGATAAAGATTAGGATTTGTGTAAAGTCCTATCTATTTACCCTTTCAAAAACAATATCTTGAATACCAATGATGGTGACAACATCTACTAGCATATGATGTAAATTGCATCGAATCCTTGTAAATGAGCAAAACCAAGTGCTTTTATTTTATGACGATAAGGACGATTGGTTCCAATACTTACTAAAAACACACCAGATTCTCCTTTAGGTGCTTCTACTACGATGTAGCTAGAAGAAGTTGGTATAGAAAAACCTTTTGTATAAAGTTTAAAATGGTGAATTAAAAATTTCATGGATTGTTTCATTTGGGACATAGCTTACAATCATTGGCTTTAATCATGCCACTAGGCATTTGATTAAAACATTGCATAATGATTTGAATACTTTGTCGCATCTCTTCGATACGAATATAATAACAATCATAACAATTTCTTCTGGTACCTATGGGTACATCAAAAACCAATTACTTATAAACATCGTAAGGTGCTGATTTTCGCAAATCCCAACATACTCTTGAGCCTCTTAACATTTCTTCTATTTTGTCAACATGAGAAGCAAATTGTTGTGTAAATAGAAAAATATCTTCACTTAAACTTAAAGGCATATCTTGTGCCACTCCACCTGGTCATATGTAACTAGCATGCATCCTAGCTCCCGAAACTCTTTCATAAAATTTTTAAAGTTTTTCTCGCTCTTCAAAAGCCCACAAAAATGGAGTTAATGCTCCTACATCCATAGCATGAGTAGTTAAAGCAAGTAAATGATTTAAAATTCGAGTTATTTCACAAAATAACAGTCGTATATATTGAGCTTGTAGTGGTACTTCACAATTACAAAGTCTCTCTTTTTGCTCTTATTGTTGGTTTCACAACTAAAGAAGTTGGCTGCATATGGATGGGTGTTTTGGGAGGTGGGAAGTCTGTCGCATCATTTGATCATGCTGATCAGAACCACCCTCACTCTTATCCTGCTTGTAAGACAATGTTTTGAGCAGTGCCTCAATCTGGAAGGTGCACATCTTCTGCTCTTGATATTTGATTCTAGTGAAGGACATGTGTCTAGGCATATGTATAGCATAGTCCTCAAGCAGTTTATGTATGTGGTACAGACGGTAAGTACAAGGCTCAACGAGGTCAGTTACAGAGTCTTTGTACCATTGGGTCAAGCCATTGCCTGCCGAGTCAGTGTGCAACTCCTAAACCACATTCTTCACCTTGATCTTGCTTTCCATATGGAGCAATGAACTGGAGCTTTGTCACGAATTGAAGTTCATGCGCAGTGCAGTGTTGTCAATATCTTCCGTGCAGTTGGTGCATCTCATGTTCTCCTTTCTTTTTTTTCCCAATTTTTTGTGCATTATTGCATCTGCTGAGCACATACATACACACATTGATGGACCTTGATGCAATTTTGATTACAACCCAATTCTAGGTCTGGAAGCTTGTTCATTAATCCATAGTCAGTCCAGCAATGATCAGCATTTTCAATAGAATGATGGTCAAGGCTGCTATTACCATAGAAGAAAGTGGGAGCTTTTTATGCATGCTTTGTGAAAGACCTTCAAGCTCTGATGATGACAATGTGGGGCTGTGGGACAATGACAGTGTTTACCTTCATACTGACTCTGGTGGAACTTGTCCTCATGTGTGGGTTACTGGCACAAAAAGTGAGTGGCAAGGTGGCAGCCATAGTGCTGGTTACGTTTACAACCTATGTAGTCTGGACTGTCCCAAGTTGCTGAAAGCCACAAGTAGGTGGATACCTTGTTCCCCCATGAAGTGTTCAGACTAGATCACTGTCTAGGGTGCAAAGTTTTGCTGGGGAAGCGAGCGAGCATTCATCTGAAAGCAGTTTCTTTTTAGAAGCAAGATCTAGGTAGGCCTATGGCAAGCATGTCCACATACATAACACTGGAATATGATTGATGTTTCAATGCATGCAGGTCAGTTAGAGAATCTTGCCATGGGCAATGCAGTGGATGCCCTCTTGAACTATGAGACAGTTAAGCAGGTGTGTGTCCACATCTCCTTGCACATGGGAACATATATGCAGTAGTTAAAACATTGTATAACTATCCAGATACTGTAAAAGGTCAGCAAAAGTAAAGATGAGAATTGGCACCAATAGTTTCAAGGGGGCTTGAAAAACTGACTCAACAATGTCTTTTGTGCTTTGGATATGTAGTTCAACAACCAGAAGCTGGAAGTGGAGCAGTATAACAACCTTTGTCAAGGCTACCAAAATGCTTCGGTAAGCTCTCTATTATATTATCTATCTTTGGGTCTTTCATCTCATATCAGCTGTGTAATGCATGGGCAAAGTCTTGGATATTGGAAAACACTTTCGATTACTTAATGCAAAATTGGTCAGACACATGCAACAATAATGCAGAGCTTAAAGCGATTATCTGCAGCATTGAATAGTGGACAGGCCTTGATTCTGGCCTTAGGTATTGCTGCAGTCATGTCATTGGTAGGCCTGTAAGTGGCCCAGGGTGCAATGACAAGAGGGGACTTAGTGCTTGCTAATGGTCTCATCCTTCAGCTTGCTGGTCCACTTCAGGTATAGCCTCTCTACAAGTCGTCCCTGTAGTCATTTTTGCGTTTTGATGTTCTTGTAGATCTTTGCAATTTTTCACAAAACTTTGAGTGAATTTTTGTGGCACTGGGTGCGGCAGTTCTTGGGGATTCTGGACAGAGATCTCTGGCAGTCATAGGTGGACCTGGAGAGTCTCATTACTATCCTCAGGTTCTATGTAAATTCCAACCAAGACCAGTCTTCTGCCAGGGTGTCATGTTGCATTTAATACTTCCCCTTTAATATCTCTTTGCATGTTTGGTATTTGTTACAATGGGATCTTCTGCTGCATGCTACAACACGCAATCTTTGATGATGGATGGCACGGTAGAATTGCAATCCATGGGCAGGGGTGCAAAACTCAGGGTGAATAATCTTAGGTTCGGCTACACTTCATCATGTGAGGTACATTGTTCAAAAAACAAATTTGCCAATTCTTGCAATCTTATTCTCTGTCATCTTGTTTCTTAAATCTTATTTTTTAAGTTGTCCTTTTTTTGGCTTTTTTTAGGAACATGTTTCTCAGACGCAATGCTAGAGGAGTGCTCCCCACATTACAGAATCATGTTATTGATCAGCCTAAGGTTATTCGCATGGCAATTATGACCATTTGCTTGTATGATACTATGTTCTAGGACTGTGGAAGTAGACTGTAGAAGCCTAGTCTCATGTAAGAGACTTGTGTGCCCTTTTGCATGAAGAGGAATTTAGGTTCAGGATTTACGAAATAATCTAGGCATCATTTGCTGATTGAGGGTTTAAACTTGATCTGATCTCATCTTTGGGTATTCTCATGTATTTTCTCTCCTCTTGGTGTGATACTCTTTGATATCGGTAATTGGGTGGTGGTGCTACATAGTTGCTATCAATATGGGGAGACACCTGGTGTTGATGAACCTACATCATCCTCTCAGTTTCTTGTAGTTTTAATTTGCTCTGATGCAGTTTGCATATAGAAGTAGGGAAAATTGTTTTGTTTGCTAGCTTTTGCTGAAAATGTAGCAAGAGTGATAATAAAAAGTCTCCCAAGTAAAACAGAATTTTGACTAAAACTTATGCAGTGGAGTTGAAGTGGTGCTCATAGATTTGCACCAGGTTCTAGAGAAAGAATGCCATGAAGCTGCTGAATTTTCCATTGTTGCAGAGAAATGTTTAGTTGAGCAGGCTAAAAAAATCTTTGATTTGCAATTTGCAAATGATCAGTATCGTGATCAAGTACAAAATCTTCAGACCATGATGCATGTGATGGCTGTTCACCAATTGAAGGGATATGACGACTTGCTTCTCAATCAAACACTCGCTAACATTTGCACTCAATCATTGCAGCAAAAACCTTCAAGCTGGGAGACTTGGTGGGATAAAGTACAGATTATTGTGCAAGGCATGCTCATTGAGGCGGTTGAGTGTAGGAATGCTGATGAAGCTCTGTACCAGCACAACTTAGCTTCATATGCTGCCGCCTATCTTGATCATGTTTATGTGCCTTCATCTACTGATCTTACTCTGAGTGTTGGTCGTGAGTCAACATAGATTCCATCACTTGATCAACTGATCCATATGATGAACCACATGCTGTTGGTTCTGACCAACCTATTGATCTCAAGGGAGGTGGACTTCCATATGTTTCAATTCCAATTGAATATGAAGTTTTGACTATTGCACCACAGATCCAGTTTGTAAATATTCAAATGGGACCAGGACCAGAAATACAGTTTATTTAAACAACTCATGAAACAGAACAAAGTTAGTTCTTCCAATTTTCTTTGATTTGGAGATACATAATATGTTTTTTTGGTCTTGCATAGAATGAAGTAATCTATATTGCAGATCATAGATAACTATAGAACATATTTTAATATGAAGAATTTGAGAAGAATTAAACCATAAAAATTTGTTGTTTCCATGGATGCATGAGCATATATGCAAAAGTTAAGGACTTGTTATTACATGTTGATGTTGTCCATCTTCATTAGCCAATAGACTTGGCAGTTAAATGACAAATTTCAATTGAAGTAATGTTTAATGACATTATTGTCTATTGTTGTTTCTCACAGTTTTAAACCAAGTGCAAATATCAATGAATGCAAAAAATATCTATGATGAGTGTTTATGTCTATAGAGCTTGAGTGTGTGGGTCTATCCATGCAATGCATTGCATCTCTCGTTTTTTCAACATTCGCTCCCTTGGTTTCTTTTTTGCCTCTAATCCAGTCACAAAATTTAAAACCCTGCTATAGCCTATGCACATATCATTTTGATGGCAGACCTTGAAATATAATCATGTCCCAAATTGTCCATCTTATAGCTGAAAATCAACAAAGCCATCATCATGCATAAAAGAGTCTACAAGAAATCATGGTGGAAGTAAATGAGAAATATAAATTTCAAGCTTATATGGTTTCAAATGGTTGGGATTGGTTGAGGTTGCTTTTCAATAAAATTATATAATAGGATGCTCCCATGTATGTAACACTAAGAAGATTTGTGAAAAACCCTAACATTGAAAGAAGTTTGTTCATAATTATTAGATAGTTGTAGATTTCTTCACGTACAATTTTTAATAATAGTACTTTTTCATAATTCAATTTATTTACATCTTGGAGCGCCAAATATGCCATTTAGGAGGTTATGTAGTTGATTCTTTTGTTTAAAGAATTATCTTGTTGAACAAGTTATGTCAATTCCCAAGCATTTGCTCATAATACTTATTTTTTGGGATATTACATTGGTAGATCTAGAGGCCTAGAGTGAACTTTCAATTTGGCAAACACCAACATGCAAATTGAGCATCTTTGTTGCTTTGAAAATAATGATTTAAAACTCAAGATGGTAGATTGTGTAATGGGTTGCATTAACCATGCATCATTTTTGTGAGATTGGTTTTCAAGGCTAGTCTAGAAAAATGTTCAACATATCACTAGGATTTTTGGGTCTATAAACCAAAATTCATGAGTTATATACATAAGATTATATACAAGCTCTAGTTAGGCCTTTTGTCTTTACTAATATGCATGATTTAAAGTATATGTTTGCTCTTGATTGTGTCATAGATAATTTCTTATAATCTAGTGGTTGATTGTTTATCTTGTTCATGTGATTGTCTATCTACATTTGGAACTCTAGCTCTCTGTAAGAAAAATAAAAAATCTATAATCATTTTACAAGTTATTAATTTTTAGAAATATGAATAGTAATGACTTTTTATAAGAGATGTGAAGAGGTTAGGGTTTGAACAATTGTGATTTTTAGAGGTCTATGTCAAGTATGTAAACTTTGATCTTGGGGATAACATAAGTTTTTTTATGTAAAAGGTGATTCTATGGTAAGGAGGAAAGCTCCATTGTAAAATTCTTTTTGTTATTTCCAACATGGTATTGAAGTGATGTTAGATCTGCAAGGAAATAATAGCAAAGAGAAATGGTCATTGGATAAAATTTAGTGAAAATTAAATAATTCATTGAAATGAATCATTGAAAGTAGTTTTTCATGACATATTCAACTTCCTCTTGAGGTAATCAGGGGTCTAATTATAACATGTTAGAAGTTCAAGTGGAAGATAGGTTTGATCGATCGAATTATCACATGTGAAAATTTAGAATGGGTGCAAGCAAAATATTTTGTACATACTTGTTGCTGATTTTTTAAAAAAAAACTTCTAACCTTCCTTTAGCATTTCAAAACAAACGAAACCTTTATTTCCCTTCATGGGCATTTTTAGCCTCCATCTAACTTCTCAAAAAAAATTGTGTCATATCATTTGGACTTGGAAAAGTACCCCAAAAGTATCCCCAACAATAACATCACATTTCAAAAAAGTTGGGGATGATTTTAATAATGAAAAAAAAAATCATTAACCAAAAACATTATATTAAAATGTTCATCACATCAATATTGAGGTGGTTGAAAAAAAAACCAAATACTTACAAAAACGTTTCACCTACTTCCAAATACTTAAACTTTATTTTTTAACTACAACAAATTTTAGATCTAGTGAAAGTACTTACAAGTACTTTCAAAAAACATGATTATAAAAATGTATCTTTTGAAGTTCATGCAAACAAAAGTTAAAAAAGAATGGACCCAAAAATAATATTATTATCCTTGTATTATCATCTACTTGTTAGTCTTTTTATTCAAAGACCCTTGTATTTTGTTGCTTACATTACTTTTTGTGTATACTTTACCATGTTTTCACCCCAATGGAAATGATTTTGTTAGACAAAAATTTGTGCTTAATAATTGATGGAACAAGCGGAAGACCTAATATAGCAAATGGTATAACAAAATAAATGGGATAAGAGAAATCAAAAGGCTAGAACAAATTTTATAACTAGTTTTAGAAATAACCAAATGTACTTGGTGATTAATGTTAAAACTTCAAAGGAGGTGTGGGATAAATTAAGTACAAGATTTGAAACCAAAGACATCATATCAAATGTCTTTGCTACCACTTGTTTTCTATAGTCAAAAGATGAATGAACTGAAAGTGTAGAAAAACACTTGAATTCCTTTATTGTTTTGAGGACAAAACTAAAGATTGTAAAGACTATAGTGGTAGATGAGTAAGCAGTAATAATGTTGTTCGGTTCATTACCAAAATCTTATGATGGGTTTGTAGTGTCTTTACAAAACAAAACAAATTATTAATGGATGAAATCATAGGATGATTTTTCAAACAATAAATGAAAAGAAAAAATCATGTATTTACATGAATAAATAAGGCCTTATTTTCAAGAAAGGTGAGATATTAAAATAATAATTTGGAAGTTTTTCACATAAGGGTGAAAGCATAATCGAGTGAATTTGAAAAAGGATAAAATCTAAAATTAAATGTTTATTTTGCAAAAAATCAAGTCTTATGATAAAAGATTATTAAAAAAATAGAAAATGCAAAAAAAAAGGACAGTAAATAATCACAATCAAACGTAACTACCAAAGATACAAGTGATATTTGTAGTTTTTCTTTCAATGTCCTCATCTAGCCAAATGATATTTGGTATGTAGATTCAAGGGTATTTCAACACATGACCTTAAACTTAGATATTTTTCTTGTCTATGATGGAATCTTTCTCATTCAACATGTATCCTTAGGACATGACAGTAAACAACCTATTAGTGGAGAAGGAATTGTCTATTTTATGACTACTAAAGGAGATTTGAAAGAAATAAAATATGTTTTACATGTTCCTTCCTTAACAAAGAACTTTTTTTTGTAAGAAAGATGATAGAAGTTGAATAAAAAGTGTTATTCCAAAATTATAAATGTATAATTCCTAATGAAAGGGAAAGTAATAAGAGCCATTTTGGAAAATGATTTGTATAGGTTACAAAATCATAGTATTGTAAAAAGAACACTTGTTATATAAACTAATGGAATTATTTCAAATATAGAACTTTGGCATAAAAGACAAGGACATATTAACAATGAAAAGTTTTAAACAATTAAAAAAATTAAACCTTGTGAAAGGGCTTTCATTAAAGGAAGAAACATACGCTCATTTATGTAAGGGCTATGTAGAAGGGAAATGTCATAAACAAAAATTCCCAGAGGAAGGAGGAGAACAAACATTTAGTTTAATAGAGATTGTACATTCAAATCTTTGTAGCCTTATGCAAATAAAGTCTCTTGGTGGAGCTAGTTACAAAATCACCTTCATTGGTCAATTTTCAAGGAAACTTGTGATTAATTTCTTAGAACAAAGAAACCAAGTACTAAATTGCTTCAAAGAATATAAGGTTTTCACTATAAAAAATAGACATGAAAACGCCTTAAAACACTAAAGTTAAATGATGGTGGTTAGTGCATTTCAAATGCCTTCATTTAATTTTGTAGAAATAATGGCATACCAAAACAACTTATAGTGCCTTACACACCTAAATAGAATGGTGTAGTAAAGTGGAAAAACATGTCTTTACAAGAATGTGTTATTAGCATGTTCCAGCAAGTTAAAATTTCCTTATTACTTTTGGGTAGAAGCAATAGGAATGGAAATATATCTACAAAATAGAATTCCTTCAAAAACTATTGCAAGAAAGACACCAAAGGAAATGTAGACAAGTGAGAAACCAAATGTGGCACATCTCAAAGTGTTTAGGTGTTGAGCTTATGTCATGTTCCAAAACAAAAGAGACAAAAGTTAGGTTGAAAATTTGAGGAATGCATCTTTATAAGATATATTGGAGTGAAAGGATATAGTTATTCAAGGAAAAAAAAAAATTATACTCCATAACAAGGATGTAATTTTTTATAAGACATTTACAAGTTTTGGAAAATTGGGAAAAATACACAACCAAGAAAGAAGTTATCAATCTAGTGATGTATATAAAGTGGAAGATAATAAGTTCACAATGCAATTTCAAGAAGAGGGAGAATATTTTACTATTGAATATGCTAGATAACATTGTTAACGATGTAGAACAAGGAGTTGATAATTGCAAAGAACCAATTTCCATATAACTATGAAGGTCACAAAAGGAGAAGAAAGATCTTGACAAACTCATCATTTCTATGATAGTTATTGAAGCTACAAAAGATGAAAACCTATTGCTAGAACCTACTACTTTTGAAAAATCAATGTCAATACTTGCCATGATTATGTGGGAGGAGACAATTAACTCCAATTAAACTCATTGATGCAAAATGAAACATGAAGATTAATCAACTTACATTTTGGACATAAATTAGTTGGTTGTAAATGGATATTTAAATTAAAATTGAAGTTTGATGGGAATATTGATAGATACAAAACATGATTGGTTGTCAAAGGATATTCATAAGTGTAGGGTGTTGATTATCATGACACCTTTTCTCATGTTGTTAAAATCAATATATATGAGTGTTGATAGCTCTGGCTATTGAAAATGATTTTGATGTCCACCAAATGGACATCAAATTTGCATTCCTCGTACAATAAACAATTTATATGGAACAACCTCAAGGATCTATTTAACTAGGGATTGATCACAAAGTTTGTAAGTCACATAAAAATATTAAGGACTTAAACAATCATCAAGAGCATGGTATGAAAGAATTGATACTTTTATTTTGAGATGTAGTTTAAACAAAATGTAGCAAACACCAATGTGTACATTATGTTACAAGATAATCAATTGGTGACATTGGTCTTATATGTTGATGATGCAACATTAGTAAGTAATGATGTTGATGGGTTGTTAAAACAAATTCAAATATAAGTTGGCAAAAAAATTTGCCACAATAGATTTGGGGCACATTCAATATTGTCTTGGGATTTAAATAAAAATAAATAGATTTAATCACATCATTTCCATGCACCAAGAAAAATACATTGAAATTCAATTACAAATGTTTAAATTAAAGATGAATAAAGTTGCAACTCCACTTGAAGCAAGCTTAAAGCTCACAAAGGAGATGTCTCTTCAAATTGAAAATGAAAAGGTAGACACGAAAAAGGTATTCTAAAGTGTTGTAGGTAGCCTAATGTATTGCATGACTTGCACAAAACTTAACATTACATATTCAGTGGGAATAGTATCGTGGTTTCTTACAGATCCAAGTGAAACTCATTAGAAGATGTCAAAAGGATTTTCATGATGTTCCAAAACCTTAAAAGCACAACAATGTTAGGATTATTTTATGATGGAAGAATTATAAATCTTGTGGGATTTACATATGTTGATTGGGCAAGGGATTTTGATAGTATGACATCAACATCAAGTCATTGTTTAACTTTTGTAGATGGAGTTGTGTCTTGGTCAAGCAAGAAACAAACTTCCACAACAATTTCATCATTAGAAACAAAATTTGTCTCTCACTCAAGCAACAACATAAGTTTTTTTGCAAATGAAATTACTTGGAGACTTGGGGCATGTAAAATCAATTGGTACACATTTGTAATGCGATAATCAAAGTGCCATAGTAGTAAGTCAAAACCTAAATATTACTCAAGGACGAAGCACATAGAAATGCAACATCACTACATACAAAAAATATTGACAAAAGGAGAAGTAAACATGATTTATTAGTGTACTATAGACAATACGATAGTTGAAATTATAACCAAAAGTTTATCACAGCTCAAATATGTGAAGTTCACAATTGCAGTTGGAATTAATCTAGATGATAGTTCAAAACCAAAGAAAGGATATACAAAGATTGGAAAGAGTACCTTACCTTTGAAACAAAAGAATATAATTACTCATGATATACACTAAAGTAGGAGAATGGGTGTAGGGTTTTATAGGGTAACCAAATAGGGTAGGCTCTGTTGTTAAAAGTTACCAGATTAGTCGCACATGCAATTCTAACGGGAGAAAACCTTAAAACCCTAAAACCAACGCAAATACGTGCATTACACGCGGGGACAATCCTGAAGTTCCACTAGTTGCTGATCTGGCCATTAAGAAATCACATCCTAACTATACATGTGTCAATAATCTACAAAAGTTGATATATCATCAGGTGCAACTACATTGAGCACTCGCTGGGCTGCCACGTGGCACTATTAACTCTAACTCTAATGACCACCTAAGTGACCTGTGTATGACGTACTTTTCCCTGATCCTGAAGTGTCCATGTTGTTACCCTGGAGCTATCATGAGTACAGATGATATTTTAACCTCAATTTAGATTCAATTGCAGTTCGAACAGCTGCTGTCAGAGAGAGAAACTCTGCAATCTATTCATTGCCACCACAAATCCTTGATTGCCACCACAGATAACACCTTTGCAATCAGAAGACCAGAAGCAAGAATAATGGAACGTTTGAAAAGGCTGTTGCAACTCCTCCCGAAAACAGAGCTGCAAATGATGTATAGACAACACATTATCAGCTATGGATTGGTAGGTTTATGAACATCATTGGGGAGAAAAAAAACAAAATGCACAGAATGAGAACATTTCATAACTTTTTAGTGTCATTCACAAAGTATCAGAAGAGCACGAAGGGCTGCCATTACTCCCAATCACTTATCAAATTCTAATACTGGATTTAGAATAGTAGTTACTAATCTGCTCAAAACTGAGGGCAAGCAATTAGACACATATCTGTTTCCTGAGTTTCTGTCACATTTCAGGATTCAATAGCAAAACTCAGTATTGTTGGCGAGCATTCAAGAGGTATAGTTAACAAAAATTCAATGGAATCAAGCTGCAACTAGCATGTGAGGGGAAGGTTCATTTCAAGTTTAGATTGCCTAGGTACAAGCAAAAATCTAAGCCCAAGACATAGAGAGGAAGGTAGACATCAAATTCCATCCAAAGACTGGGCCTGACCTGCAATTGCAGAAGAAAAAATATATCAAGAAATCACACCAATAACTACAGCAAAGACAACAATTGGAACTATCCGTCTCCACAAAACAAGCTTGTTCGGTGCACCCTCAGATACATTTTGTCCAAAAACTACTGATGGTGTCACTGAGGTGAAGGTAACTTGTGCAACTTGCTGAGACGTAAGAGGAATTGATACTTCAAGGGCTGTTCGAGATTTCACATTTCCTGCAGCGTGTTGGGCATTTTCTGACATTGCTGATGATTGCAAGCCTAAGAGTGATGCTTCCGAAGCAAGAATGTCATCATCTGTTGTGGGAACAACATGTGCTTCCTTCAGGGCTTCCAGGTACCTTTTCTCTTCTCCTCGGTACACAAAACCAAGGTGCCATGTTAGAGATTCGCGTGGAATTGCTTGCTCCCCCATTGTATACACAGCTGCATCTGCTATCAATGGTCTTACCTCTCTTACTTGTGAACCACACCCCCCCACCTGCCAAGAAATATGAGTGGGCAACATATCAATAAGATTGCAGAGAAGACTGCACAAGAACACTTCAAGACTAAGCATTGTGACAATTGCAGCAAAGCCAAAACTAATAAGAGAAGAATGATTGCAGTCATAGCCTTATGACTGTCACTCACAAAGTAAGAGACCATCACTTTCACCATGAATAGCAGTGACTAGCTGCTATGACTCCCCACTGACTCCATCAACTTCCAACAGTGGAAGCAGATAAGTACAAAATATCTGCACAAAATTTTGGCAAACAATTAGACAACAATATGTGACCTGAGTTGGTGTAGCATTTCCAGAAGCGATGGGAAGACTCATGACTCAACAGCGACAGAGCACCACTAAGGGTACACTACAACCAGCTGTAAAACCCAAAGACACCATCAAATCCTAACAATGTTGTGAAGGAAATGTGTCAAATGTCATGCAGTAGAACATCTCAATTGATGCCCTTGCAAGAACAAAGTGATGTACCTTTCAAGGTGACAAGACCACACTGCCAAAAATGGAGATAGTTCCAAACTTTAAAGTGGCACCATTGTTGTTCAAGAGTTCACAATTTTAGAAAATATTCGTTATGTTAATTGAGGTATTGGACTCTGGCAGGAGGGTCATCTGACTTATTTAGAATGAAGAATCTTGAATCCACCTACTGTTGAGAAGAAAACATTCGAGCTATGAAGGACCATCATCATGAAATCCTATTCTAACCGTAATTCATGGGGATTGGTCAATTACTGCAGTTGGATGGACAGCATTTGTCAAAAGTGCAACAAACAAATTTCGATCAGGATCTATCCACAGAGATGTCCCTGCAAACATCCAAACAACAGAATCCTGTCCTCAATTTCATGTTTTCAGCACCAATCTGTCCATGGTCCATCTCCACCATCAATGTGGCCATGGCCCATCCTGTGCAACATGCAATATGACTATTACCAATACAAAGTCAAAGCCATAAGCCATACACCCAGAGCAGTGTCAACATCCAATTTCACCCATTTGATGATGCAATCGATCAGGTGGAAATAGAACTGAACACCTGTGAATCCAGTGTGCCCAAAAGTGCGTGGGCCCAAATATTTCCCTGCAGAGGTGTACCCATCTACAGATCGCCGCACTGCTACATCCCACCTGACATCCAACTTTTCAATAAAAATTTAGGTTTGCATCAGGATGATCATCTGCTTGTGCCTAGAAAATGGTCAGCATAAAAACACATTTTGAAGCACATTGCACAGTTTTATTATACATACCCCATGAATTTATGCACATTGATAACTTCAAGTGATAAAGGACATAGTTGAAAGCAGAGGGCCTATTGAGAATTTGATTCTGCAGCCGACATATGGATATTCTTTGTCCAATTTCAGGTCTTGACAGAGTGCATGGAGGCACAGATAATCATTTGTTTGGAGTATAAACCAAGAATCCAAGCTAAAATTCATGAAAAAGATCTATTAACTTATGAAAGATATTACCCAAGAGCAAATGGACGAGGATTGCCAAGAGTCCTGAGGCCTGGTGTAGTGAACAAGCGCACAGTTGTTTCCTTGAAAAGGCGACAATTAGTAGCCTGGTCCATGCCTCCTGCCAGCATCATCTGTGCAAACTGTAGACCCATAACTCTACATTAATACCAATCATCGCCAGGAAATTTCACCACAAGTCAAATTGGCTCTGGAGATGTTTAAAACTCCACAGGTCAAATAGTATACTTTCCATGAACAACTCAAATTGCAGTCATGCACAAAAACTCATCACCTAGGATATGGGGCAAGGACATATGAGGGTACCCGGCAGACATCCATTATAGTGGAAAAGAGTCCAGCATGACCCGCCACCCCACCGAGCACAAAAGCAGTTGAATCATGCACTACAAACCCATACTTCCCACTGACAATTTCATGAAAATAATATATAAAGATCAGCTGAATCAATTGATTCTACTTCACAGTACTTATACTTCAAGACACATTATACATTTAATTCTGCAGCTCCACTACAATCCAAAGACTAGGCATGGAGCAATCCATTGAATGGACAGAGTAGGTTTGAAAAGATTGGAACAAAACCAAACCTTCACCCCAGAGCAGCCGGTTCCTATGCATCTGGTCAACTTCTGTGGGCACAATCATTGGATTGAAATCGGTGGTGTCAACTGGCCTAAAACTGGTATGGCGCATTCCTAGCTGTCCAGTAAAAGTCCCCACAGTTCTGATTCAATTTTGAATATGCAGTAGACTGATACAAAGACTGGAGATCAAGCGCAACAAATCTGCAAGCTCATATACAGACAATTTTCATGTGCTAATAATGAGCATGCTGACACAAGATATACAACTCAAAGAAGATTGCATACAGGTTCAAAAATCTCTTTGCTCGCAAACACATCAAGGGGCATGCCAGTGATGCGCTCCACAATAAGACCCAAAACAATCATGGAGAGATCACTGTAGTGTGCCATTCCCCCTCCATACCACAACTTGTCTTTCATGATGTAATCCAATACCTGTGCCAGTGTTCACTTGCAGGACCTCACCCTATCACACTCATGCAAAGGATGACAAATAATCTGTGTAATTTTTTGCAAGGCAACAGGACTGATAAGTCTGACTCAGATCTGCTTGTTAAGTTATTATCTATGGCACACCAAAAATTGGAAGGTGACAACCTTAAAGCAGTGTCCATTCCTCTACTGGGTCTATGGCTTGCAAATAACAACTCTTGACACCATGCATTGCTTGAAATGTTCCAAAGCAATCTTTCAAGGAACTGTAGCTGCACTATTACCTCTTCTCGCTTTGTCAGTCCCATATCAAAGAAAGGATAAAATTCATGAAGCCCTGCAGTGTGTGTCAGAAGCTGACGAACAGTTATAATTTCTTTTCCATTGTTTCCAAATTCTGGTAGATACTTGCAGGCAACCTGCTCCAATGCTGTGCCAACAGAACCCCTCTCAAAGGCCAGTCAATGTGCTAACAATAAGATTGAGCAATTCAGCAATGGTGTAGATGAGTAAAAAGAAAACTTTAGGGACACTGTTAAAAGAGCAGCCAGAGCACTAAGAGAGACACATGACATGTTGCTTGAGATAGACTACAATAATGAACCTGTCCCAATCTCCACTGATAAACACTGCCAAAGAGGAACAAAGAGATAAAGGTTTTACCAATTAGACCACGATCATACAAAACCATTACACAGGGTGTGGTGACCATTATCTGCATTCATCCCAAGATTAAATCATGGTCAACAAACATACAATTTTGGACATAAGAGGCCAGTCATCCAGCACAATTAGAATTTGACAAAGATTCTTTACAGTTTCATCTAAACTACTCCCACTTGAGAAAAGAATTTGCTCCTTAATCACCTCTATTAGCACTTCTCAATGAGGCTACAAACAATCTGTGAACTTGATACCTCCGGTGAAGTGCCTATACCATCAACCTAAGAAGCTTCTTCCAGCTATTCAACATAGATTGGCATGATTGCTGAAGATAAACTTTAGATTCCAACTAAGCCAACAGATTCCTGATAAACCCTAAGTGTACTGGATACAGATTGTGCTTAAAAGCAAGGGAGTGAAAGATAATGTTAGGACCTTTGTAAGAGATGCCATATCCCAACCTGACTCTGGAGTCACTCCAATAGAAGATTCACTGAAAGCATACCCACAAGGAATGATCAGAACCAACATACCATGACAACATCTCATGCACCCTTTACCTCTGTGATGGATAGAGACCCTTGTCTTGTATTATGTATTACCTAGAGAAAGATTAAGTCACATGGTCCCAAAACCAGAGTGCAAATATGGATCTTCTAGATTTTCCTGAGAGCTTCATAAAGAGGAAGAGATTAAATTTTTTTTAAAACTTACAATGTATATGTTCCATAGGCTGCTGGCCATGTGCATGAACACAAATACAAACGTACTACATCAGTTTGTCAACCATGTCTTAAAAGAGACAAGAGGAGGAAGGATACCAAAATAAAGACTTCATGCATACAGTTAATGCTTACAACTTACAGATGACGTGAGAAGCAGACTGATCCGAAAGGGCAGATAGTCAACAGGTTAAATATCTGCTCAATGCACAAAATACAAGCTTTGCTTGCTTGCAATAACTTTTTGAAGGACCATTGTTGAACCTGACAAATTTCCATAATGGGGAGATGTTGACAGGAGGCACACCTTGGTAGTAGCAGGGCACAGTACAAGAACCAAAAGCTACTGTACCACCTGGAAAGGTGTGGTCTATAATAGCCTGCAAGCACAGAAAATTTCACATCATTCAGATACACAGAAGACCAATTACACATCTATGAGATTGCAGAGTCAACAACAACACAATGAAGGCAGGTAGCAAGCATGCCAATTCTGGTGAAAACCAAAATAAACATGAAAAGAATGACTGTGATCGTAAGCTTGTGAGTATAAGACCATCAACCTCACCATGAATGGCACTGACTATCTGCAATGACTCCCCACTGACTTTGTTAGCTCTTGAGAATGGTTTTAGGTCAGTATATAATCATCTGCTCAAAATTTCAGATAAACAATTCTACAGAAATCTGCATGCTGAGTTTCTGTCACATTTCTGGATGGAATGGGAAGATTGAGTTATGATGTTGGATAGCAGAGCAAATTTAAAAAGTCAACCAGTATCCTCATCCAAGCTGCAACAAGCTTGCGAGGCGAGCTTTTTTTCATTTTAACTTGCCCCTGTATAAGAAGCATCTAATCTCCTGGCATAGAGAGGCCTACATAGATGGGTAGAGATTGGGACCTCCTACAACCCAGATATATTCTTTAGGCACACCACAGCTGCCTACTTGGATCCAGTAGATCTACTTCAGCCTCTTGGAAATGGGATTGCACAAAAACCCCAAAACACACATAGGGAACAGTTATGTCACTTCCAGTAGAACCAAAATAAACAGAATAAGAATGAGGGTGGCCGTAACTTTGTGATTGTCACACACACAAGGTAACAGACCATCAGGTCAGAAAGCCTACTTCATAACGAAAGGAAAGTCACATCTTGCAGCCTCGTCTCAAGCCCCAAATCTTGACCATCCTCATCAAACATAAAGATATTCACCAGTACTGTTCCACAATTCCTGTCTTCTTCACATACACTAAACGTCAACGGAAATGCGGGATGCATCTAAGATGGCATTTTTCAGCTACTCTGCTTCAGAAAGCAAGTCGCCATTGCTTGAAAGTCTCGGGTAAGTATCAACCAAGCTCAGGACAAAGCACTAGAAAATGCTAATAGATGTTATCATCTATCTGTCTCTCCATCATAAAGTGCAAGTAGTGTTTTAAAGGACAATGAAATGGCGGAATAAACTTCACTTGGAGATATCAAAGACGAACGGAGACCAACAGCATGGAAAGCAGCGAGTGCGGAGAAACACCTTATGCATAATCTCGCTGATGGTGGGAACCTCATCTATGGAGGACACTAACCCTTCGCAACATCCCGCAACCTTTGCAGCCATTGTCTTCCTCCTCTTGTTCCGAATATCATGCGCACACCGTCGCGGTCCCGCGTGCGCAGACAGGTCGCCGCCCAGTGCAGCTTCTTCAACCAGGCTCGCGACACAGATCCTCTTCAGTGGGTCGGACCCAAAAATTCACATCCTTGTGAGATCCCAGCCTAAAAACGTCTCACGTGCCAAGAAGTTCAAAGTCAAACAACGACAACCATGCCAACACACACATCGAAATTCCCAAAGAAAACGACAACGAAGAAGAAGCCATCAACCTATGGAACATTCTCAACTCCAACGCCGTCTTCAATCTCACAGAAATTCAGGTTTCTCCCAAGAACGAACCTCTCTCCCCTCAAAAAGACTTCATTCACAGACCTTAACAATGACCATCCACACTTCCTCCCCCGCCCGCCTCCACAAAGAAATACAAACGAAACCTGATGCAAAAGCAAACAGGTGCTCCATTCACATCGCAGCCTTGCCTGCTGCAGCTTCTATAATCGACTGCGTGCACAGATTACAACCATTAGAAATGTCGTGTGTCACAGAAGACGTATCAATAGAAGAGGATTATTCTCGTGCAAATGCTATTGACGAAAATGAAGAAAAGGAAATCCGTTTCTCTCCTTCTCTCCCTCCCTCTCCTGTCAGTCTTCTTTCACTGCAATACGGAGCGCACTCACCGGAGTTGTACGCTCTTCTTCCTATCTATCTTTCCGTTCAACAAGCTACAGAAACCCATTGGTCACTGGTTGAAAACAGTGTTGGCCGGTTCCCCCGGAATCCCGGTGCTCTTTGTGATAACCGGAGGGTACCAGTGGTTGCGATCCAGCCCTGAGAACCAGCATACCCGGGTTCAGGCTCCCACGGCCAACGCAGGAGGATTAGTGATTAGCATTGGGCAGCTAGGGTTTAATGCTTTAGGTTTTAGTGTGACAAAAAGGAGGCAACACCAAAACTGAGAGTTTCCATTCATGTGATAGCTATTCGTACGCAACAGATCAACAACTCATCGCTGCTGTCCACACGTCAAATAATTCTCCTACCTAAATCTTTCCCTGATAGATGCATGCTACAGAGTAGCTTGTGTTAATCTAAAAGTTGAACTGATCAGACTAATAGCCGACTTCTAATAAGGATTACTTGCAGAGAGGTCGGCTCAGATCTCTCCAGACCCTCTCGGTAGGCCATCTTGGTTTTACACATAATCAACCCTTATAACCACAACCCACAACAATTCTCCTTAACCCTCCACTCAAGCTCCCGGCTCAAAACAGATTTCCTTTTTTTTTCACTTCGGACCCTGTATCCTAGGAGTTCTCAAATAATTGGTCTCAATTTCCGGAATGCCAACCTCAGAGATTCCCCACAAGCTGATTTCCCCTCGGAAAGGCCATATATGTCCCCTAGAGAGCTTCATCATTTCCACCTCTTTGCATCTTTATCCGTGTACACTAACTTATTGCTTCTAAATCCCAAGTCCACTACGCAGTGAACGATTACTTGGAGTCGTAATGCATAAACTATGGCTGAGGGCATTCCTCCCAGCAACCTCTAAATTGACCAACAACCTTGACTACACAATGCAAAAATGCTACATTACACCCCACAAACTCCACAGCAAGAAAGCAAATAAAAGTGCTTAGCTTCCAGGATCTTCTTCCTTCTCCTTATTATTTGGCGTCCTTCCACCAAGCCAGTCCTTCACCGCTTAGCCAAGCCCGACATTTCCAAAACAAATGAAGAACAGAAAACAGGACTCATTAAAACCCGCCTTCCTGGACCTCTGCAAAGCAAGCACACACCACATATCTTCATGTCGAAGTAACCTACAACAAACAACACAAACACTGCCAATCCACACAAGAAACATCATCACCTTCCAACACATCTTCTGTCGTTTTCTGCAGTCGGCGTCCTGATCCATTTCATCATTAGGTTTTCATACTAATGGAATTTTATTTTTTTCACCTCCTTTTATCCCACATTAGTTTCTCATTTCTTTCAACGGCACCAATGTCTCTTCATGCCTCCCCAATCTTATATATTAAAGTTAAGATGGTGTCTGTCCGTTTGTCCATCTGTCTGTCCGTCCAGGTGTCGATCTTGGTTTCAAGACCTCGACGGACGGACAGGACCAGGTCTTCAAATTGAGGTCCCTAGATGGAAGAGGAGGACGACGACAACGAATGGCGGCCGCAACAATTTTATCTAGATGTGATCAGCGGAGCTTGCTTGCAAGCCTATTGGTGGTGAATTGTTGGTGGTGAGGTATCTGCATTTTCATAGATAAGTGTTCTGATGTTGATCACATTATCAATTCATCTTTGAAAACAAAATACTATGTCTCTCCAGACAAATCTCTCCATGCTTGGTTTCCTCTCATATCAATTTGTGTAATTTTGTTTCTGGACATTGGAATGCAGGTTGGAGGAAGAGCAAGAGAGTCTCCAGAAACTGGTGACCCAGTAAGAGCAACAAAGACAGTCTGTTGTACAATTCGGATTTCTCTCAACTATAGAGGCCATGGTGACCCACTGAAAAATTATCAGTACTCATGAGATGCACGCTAAACCAGAGCTCTGTA